>Ga0214544_1000522_pt1 | contig 70894 bp, 36 predicted proteins | sample CNSS3metaG_FD_160074 | JGI IMG/M metagenome (GOLD analysis project Ga0214544, IMG submission 160074) | Root nodule microbial communities from cowpea collected in UCLA plant growth center, Los Angeles, California, USA - CNSS3 | ecosystem: Host-associated > Plants > Roots > Nodule | place: USA... | reverse complement strand
TTGAAAAAGTTGCAACCCACATTATTGGAACCACCACTCTGTAAATCAATAAACCAAAAATTAAAACCAATTTATTATTAACACAAAAATAAAAACAGATTGTACCCAAAATTTTCTACCAATATTTGAAGTTCTTGCCATCCTCAAAGTTGTCATCTCTCTGCAGCTACAAATCAGGGTTAATCAATTTCTCGTTAAATCACCAACAGTGCACGAAGTGATACAACACGGTTGCCTCTAACGATTACAACCAAAGGTAAAGGAAGAAGATTGAGACCGTAACATACCTATATAATGAGATTGCAGGAAGAGGAAGATTGCAACAACACCAATTGGGAATGGAGGAACAAGATTGCCAAAACTCACCAACTGCCCAAACATTTCTTACCAAAATCCTAGCTCACTTATTTATCCCCAAATATCTAATTACCACACATGTACAGTACACGTAACACACCCTAATACAAACCGTGCCACTTGTACAATGCTCCATTAATGATTTAAACGGCGTTACAGAAAATGACCAAATAAAACACGAATTGCAAATATGAGGACCATTTTAAACATTCGGTAAAAATGAGGACAATTTTAAACATTCTGTTAAAATGAAGACCATCTGCAACAAACACTACGAAAATGAGGACCAAAAAGGTATTTAAGCCTAATTTTAATTTAAAATCTAAATTCATTTTAGCCATTGTTATAATTATGCTTATGATTATGCTTATGATTTTTCCACACAACAAAATATACATTTAAAAGGTAATATTTATTAGCGTTGAATTCATGAATATGCGTCGCAATACCCAAAATATTTTGGTTTTGGTACAAAAAGAATAATTTCTTTCTTTTAATACAAAAAAAAATATTAGTAATTGTTTTTTTTTAGAGTCAAACTGACTTTATTATTCTTGAAAAAAAATAAAAAATATAGAAAAATGGAAGCAAGTTGCATGAACATGCAACTCAAAATCGATTTGTATACGGCTAGTACCAATCACTTTCTTCCTCACGTGTTTTCTTTCTATGTTGAACACTGTAATTCTTCTAAAAATTTATTTTCAGTGCACCATTCATATCAAAGTTAATGTTACTAAATAATTAAAATCAGTTTAATCATAGTAAAGATATCAATGCTTAAAACATATGCGTGTGTATGAAGATATTCACTTTATATGCTTATAATTAATTTAATAAATGAATAATTATTTTAGAGTTTATAAGATAAGATATGATATCAGTTATAAGATTTATTTCTTGAGTCGTGGTGGTCCTGTGTGTAGCCCAGACTTCTAATTCTAGAGTCAAAGATTCACTTATATTACATTGAAATATTGCCTACTCTTTGCTCACAGTTTTGTCATCTAAATAGAATATTAAAAAAAAATTGATAAAGGATAAAAATGCATTTATAATTACTTTTTTATTTATTTAGAAAAACTGTAAATGCTGCTTACCCTCTAAATATATTGTCACAAGATACTCCACTGTTTTTATTTATCAAAAAAAATGTGACAATTACTTAACAATTATAATTCACTGTCGATGCCATGATTTTCCTTCGTATCTAACACATTTTAAAAATACAAATAAATTGACAAGTTTAATGTGTCATGATGCAAAAATATCTTAATAGTATTGAAAATATCTTCTATTTAGTGTAGGTGAATGCAAAAAGTGCATGAGATAAGGATGAGAAGAAAAATGAAAAAAAGTTGGGGCCAAAACAATAAATTCAAACCCATAATTAGTTGGAAAAGTAGGACAGCTACAGCTTCCAGATTTTGAGGAAAATCAACGATACAACCTCGCAAAATATTCTAGTTTTCTTTTTATATTATTTATTTTGTTTCATAGGTTTCTCTTTTATTTTTCTGTTTCACCCAGACAAAAAAAATTATTGAAAATTTTTTAGCGAGAATAATGAGATAATTTGCAACATCAGACAAACATTAATACATTTTAAGATTAAATCTTTAAGTAAAAGTGATAAAATTAAGAAAGAAATCAAAAATGCCTTTTTAACTGATAGTTTCTTAGTTATAAAGCATCACATTTGCAATGCTTCCTGTATATAAAGTGGATAATTAGATTAATTATTTGACTTCATTAAATTTAGAGAATATATTAAATGGAAAAATTCTTCATTCTTAATATTAGGCAAATTTAATTTATTTGCATTCACAGAAAACCATTTTCTAATTTTACACGTTTCTTATTTTAGAGTAACTAAATAAATAATTAAGACCCACCACGGGGTCATGAAAATCACATGACACATATGACCGGTCAACGTTCGAATACCTCATTTTCCATTTTATCCTAAATATAATTATTTAAAATATCATATTACATGAAAATGTGCTGAACTCCCTCTTTATTTCATTTTCATCGCATTTGTAGTTAGTTATTGGTACGATACGATAAATGAACTCTTATTTTTTTGTCTTAATTGTTTTTCAATTTTAATATATTTAATATAAAAAATAAAAATAAAAAAGGTGATAAGGTGGCAAAATTTGAAAGAAGAACACGTGTGAAAAAGAGATGAAAGTGATTCGTGCGAGGGAATGAAACATTGATAATGGTTTATTTAAGAGAGCGCGTGGCGTTTAGCGTTTAGCAATTACTAAGTATATTAGGTTGGAATGTCAGAATTGCGGCCTTTGAAAAATGCAAAAAATGTTTGCCAATTTACTTGGAATCTCTCTCTCTCTCTCTCTACTTTAGCTCCTGGTTTTTGGGAACCATCTTTTAATTTAGTTTACTTAATTAATAATTGATTATTATTGCTAACACCGGTTTTCTGAAAAACCAATGACTGGTTTCTGGTTTGGGTTGAGTCCTATGGGCGATTCTGCCATGGACAAAGGGTTTCTGTGGTTCCCACCAAACTCCATTTTCAATCTATGTTCATTGAATTTAATGCTTCATTAATTGGAAAACCTTCATCATTAATCATCATTATTTAATCTTAACCAGAATTGTTTAGTGGATTGGATTTGGTCACCACCTCACCAACTTTACTACAATATCCACTTCAACTTTTTCGATCTTGCTAAATGCTTAAATCCTCCATCAATTTTCTTGCATTATTCAAATGTTTTCTGTTTTTTCTTTGTTATTTTTTCCACTTCATTTGAGCTCAGATGAGTCCATTATCATGCTTCATCTTTTTTAATTATCATAATCAGCCTTTTAATACTCGATATAAGTGTATAAAATATATGATATCGTTTTTCGATTGCTATTATTTTTATGAGATGACATAGTTAATGATTAACCCGTGCCTAGTTTAAGTTAGTCCATATCATTTCTTACATCGACACATTTATGTATTTTTATGGATAATGTTGTATTATTATTTTTAATTTTAATTATTATAGTTGTTTCAGTTAGTCGCACGAGTAACTGTTTTAATTAGTATTCTTTAATAAGATTATATGTATTTTTAGGTTTTGATATTTTTTAAACCTATAGTGTGAGACTAACTGATGTTCCTTATTTAGTTGCATGTAGAGTTATTTATCCTTTTAAAAAAATATTATGTGGAATTAAACAACATCTTAGTAAATTTATTTTATTATAATTTAAAATTTTAATTAAAGGTCGTTTTTCAAGTTATTTAAAAATGATGTTAAGATGAATAAATAATGTTATTGTTAAAAGTTAAAGAGGAATAGAAAATCTTATATCGAATACAAAAGTTCCATTTTCAGAAAATAATAAGATATTTTAATGAAGTTGTTTATGAATTTCTTTTTGTCTATCCAAGTGGAAATAATTTTTAACGACATTATAAAAATATATTTATGTGTATCTTTTGTTTAAAAAAAAAAAAAACATTTCCTTATCTAAACTGTTTGTTTTTGAACCAGTGGTATTACTTTAGTCATAGCAATATTTTAAAAATAATATCATCACGAATAACATTAACTAGCATAATATCACGTCCAAAACACTTGAGAATAAGAGATGAAAGTTTTCCCCCTTGAGGATCGAATATTAATAATGCGAAGATAAATAGCTAATAAATTTTTAGAAAAATTTCAATAAAATTAACTTACAATTTTAATTTATGAAAGAACTTTTCTTATTTTCTTCTCAGATTTTCTTATTAATAATGCGAAGATGTCAGGTTTTCTTTGCTCTGCTAAGATCACAGATATTTCTGTTATCATCATGAAACACTCAACAAGGCCAAAATAGGATCTCAATTATTCTTTTCTTACCACACATTATTCGTACATAAAGCTGATATTGGTTACAATTCAAACTTTATCCAAATAAAACATTACAAAAGTAAATTAATTCAAAATGGAAATATTGAAATTTTTTATTTTTTTTGAATTTGTGAAATTATTTTGAAATACATGTTAGGTATTAAAACGAGGTAAATCTAGTGATCTAACGCTTTAAAGAACTGAAAAATATGCATCATACATATTTCAGAAACTCTTAAAAAATGAAAAAATAAAACCCTATCACGCGAGGGAGAGGGGAGATGGAACACTTTACTCAAATAATTAAAGAGTATTTTTAAAATTTAAAAAAAAAAAATTGAAGTGCAAAAAGAAATTTTGGAGAAAAAAAAAATCCCTATATCATATGTTAGACGGAACTATTGTGTTTGTAACCATGGGCCAACCTCATGATGGGCTAACCATTCTATTTCTACAATTTACTTGTTTATAATAACATTATCAGACTCTTTTTTGTAATATTTGCATTTTGTTATTTAATTTTCTTATTCCAATTGATTTATACTATTTTTATTGCAAAAATAATTTTGATATACAATTTTCTAATTTTAATTTCAGGTGATTGAGATATTTTGATAATTTCTATAAATGTTAGTTTGCTTTTATTTTATTTTTTTATATCTTGAAAGGTGAGTGGTTGATGGAAAGGCCCATTTTGTGGCAACTCGCAAAGAGTGGATTCAGCTATATTAGTTTTACTTAAAATGGTGTAATCAGTGTAATTTGTGAAAAGATCAAATAGACCCAAAGAATAATTTATCATTGCACTTGTATTTTTATCTGTTATAATGAGTTGACTCTTTATAAAACTCCGCAAATGGCTATTAAGAGTGTATTATTAAAATTACAATTGAATTTAAATAAATAATAATCTTTTAAGACAAAGTTAAAACTGTTTGAAGTCTTTTTGCTTTTTCATTACTGAATCTCTTCTTATAAAGCATTTTTTTATTGCCTTCATCTTGAAAAGAAACATTTCATCATTGAGAAAAATGAAAGGAAAAAGAATACAAACTGAAATATACAAAATGAGTATTTACATTATTGTTTTTTGTTATATTACATTGTTTGATTGCGTTTATATAATCTTTTAATAGTCTTTTAATAAGAACACGTTAACTTGAACGTATCATGATTTTTGCCCAGAGTATTTTAATATTTTTCAAGTATTAAAATCATCCTCCTTTTGTTCTAATTAATGAAAATATAAAAAATTACCGATAAGAGTGGACAAACTAAGAATAAAAAGATAAAGTATTGAAGTAAAATTAATAAAAATAACTTTTATTATACTACATCAGCCTTCGATTGTCATTTTTATCTAAATATTTTATAAATTGTATTTATCAGAAATAAATGTCAGTGCATAACATGATAATTTTATAGCAGTGCATTTTCTTCTTTTCTATGCTTTATCAATTAAGTGAACTAAAAAAAGAAAAAAAGAAGACACGATTGAAAATATAACTAAGTTCTTAATATTTTATTTTTTATTATTGTGTTTATGTATATATTTTTTTTTCTAAATAACACTAACCTGAAGAAAATAGCGTGGAAAGAGAGTAGTAAGCAAATCAGGAACCCTAACTTGAAGTTGGAAGAGGAAGAAGAAGAAACAATGTCTGGTGTGAAGAGAGCACTGAGGCAGTTTACGTTCGGAAGCGGCAAGACCGCCGGCAGAAACTCGTCGGGGCGCATAACGTCGTTTCACAGAGGCGGCGGAGCTAAGCGGCTGCAACGAACCGTCGATCTCAAACGGAACACCACTTCTTCCCTGGGTGTCGTCGAACGGATCGAATACGACCCTAACCGTTCTTCCGACATCGCACTCGTTCGCTGGGTACACGGTGTCTACCACCGCCAACGTCGCGACGCCGCCGACGCTGCCGGCTCGTCCAAGCTCCTAGCCCTCAATCCCTCCGTCACTGACAGTAACAGCATTCGTGGCGTGTTCGCGCTCAATTCGATGTTGCCGCGCGTTGGAACTTCCACTAGAGACGTTTTCCTGTCTGCGTTCTCGTCCAAGGCCAAGGGACGGGATACGAAATCGGAATTGGAATCGGTTTCTTCTCTCGGATTGCCGCGGATCGCGGTTGCGGCCTCGAGAGCTCCATTCTTCGCGCCACGTGGGAAAGGGGAGGAGACGTTGGAGGTTCGGAAGTGGAGAAGGAATAGCGACGCTTGGGCGCATAGGAACAAGCGTAAAGTGGCGGTCTCGTGGCAAATCATCGCGCGTTGAGTTGATGCTATTTTGAATTGTAAAATCTAAACTTCTGTCTCTTTGCCTTTTTTAATTTTGTTTTTGGCTGATGAATTGTTGGTTGAGATTGTGCTTCTCTGAATGTTGAGGCGTAAGGCTTGGATTGGTGAGTAGTGTTCAGTTTGTTTGCTCTGGCCTGGTTGGTATCGCTAGTGAAAGCGAGAGAGGGATAGGAACTGAATGATTAGTTTTGTTTTTCTGAACTGGAAATAATCAGTATCTTTGGAACAGAAATTAAGACCGGTAACTGAAATTTTATTGTTGTACGTAATATTGTGAAATTTGAAGTGCAGAACAGATGGCTGTGTCATTTCCATTCCATTCTTGTGTTTTGAGTGAATATGCTTGTGGCACTTCCCCTAGTTTGAGTTAATACTTTAGCGGGAGATGATATAGCCATTTCTCCTTTTCAATTTAAGTTCACCCTCACCCCTTTGCCTCTCATTGTAAAATATTGAGAGGTGGTGGGGGTTTGTTACTTACCGGTTTCGGGATCTGGAATTGTTGAGGTTCCGTTGGTGAACATGTTGAGGATTGCACCTAGCACTGTTTTTTTCTCAGGTATAGATTATATATATGATATTTTATAGGAGTTTAGGTATGCATCTTTTGCAAATTTGTATTTTTTTTAATGATTCTATCTAGCCTCTCATCCGCTTAGGAATTTAGGCATTTGTCACGGCTTGGGGATACTGTTCGGTGATTGTTTTTGCACGAACATTGGTAACCTGAAAATCTTGTAACCAAGTCCAGATCCCTAAAATACAGGGGAACTACGAAGGCTATGTTCAATGGCACATTATTATCTGCGCTAAGAAATTGATTGTCTACTTGATATCTTTTTTTGAGACGTAATAGTTTTAACTGAAATTTCATAATATGCCTATTGGTGGAACCAAGAAATAAATTGTGCTGCAGCACTTTTTTTTTGTGACTGAAATTTCATATGATGTTCTTTGGATTATTTTAAAACCTTAGTTGGAAATGTTTTCTGATTATGATTCACTTTACTCTTATGTCTCATTCCTATTTTCATGGTAAGGGTGCATTGTGGCGGGTGTTGTCATCGTGAGAATATTGGAAATTATCCTATAATTCTATTACTTATTTTTGTTGGATTGAATTGATAATTACTATGCTAAAATATAACTAATAGTTAGGATGTACCTCTTTTTCATTGTTACTTGATCCATTTGACCTCTTTCATAAAACACTTGATGCAACTCACAACAATATTTCCATCAAATTTGTGACCTTCTCTTTAATATTAATTGTTAGATTGAGTATTTATCACTAGATCAAAAGTATAATAATTAGGGTTTAATTTTGTCTTAGAATAATTGATGTAATTTGCAACAATCTCTTTATTGACAATTGTTCCACTAAAAAATTGAATTTGTGACCTTATCTCTGGTATTAATTGTTCAATTGGGTATTTGTCATTTGGTTAAAAGTTATATTGACAATTGTTCCACTAAAAATTGAATTTGTGACTTTATCTCTAGTATTAATTGTTCAATTGGGTATTTGTCATTTGGTTAAAAGTTATAGTTAATAATTAAAATGCAATTCTTTTCACTTAAGGTATAATACAATTTAAGAGTCGTCGTGATTTGATTGTAACTTGATATATTTATATTCGCCTTTGGATAATTGATGCATCATGTAGTAATTTCATTCCCCCTCCAACTTGTTTTCTTTTGAAATACTTTTGAATTTTAAAGTATTCCCATGAATATTTAATTCTTAACCAACATGTTTTTAATTTACCCAGGTAAACCATTTTCGTTGTTGCATTCCTGGAGATATCATTGTTGGAATTCTAATTATATATTTTGGATACAATGCCCACCTTAAGTCTTAAGACGTAGTTCGTACCAAAAAGATAAGTGCAAAATTGAATATATGGGTCATGTTTCTATCGTACTTGAGGAAATAATGGGAAATCAAATGCTGCTGCTACTACTACCTGCTGTTAACGTCCAGATGCCACTGCTCTAATATTAGAAGTTTATTTTGGGTGAATAAATTGTTGATAAATATAGCCAAATAAAGGTTCAGTTGTCTGTTGCTAGTTGAGCAAAGAATTAATTTCTCTTCATCAAGTTATTACAGCATGTACTGAACTTTTTAAGAAGATTAAATGTGGTGATATTTTGGTAAAGAGAATTGTTTTTTAAAGAGGATTAGGCAGTGATCTAACCAGCAAGGTAACCTATTCAGGTGGTTGTGGTTTGTCTTTCTGCAATAATCTTATGTTATACGTGATCATGTTATATGTGAACAGAGAAGAAAACTTTTGAATTGTTTCATCATGTTTAACTTGCATATAGTTTTTGCATATAGTTTTCTGGGGAGAGAGAAACTAAATCAATAAACTTATGTTGGCCCTGTCTATTTTAGGTTCTTCAAAGAGCAGCACTATCAGGGAGAAGGTTTCCAAAACGTGGGATTTGATTAGTACAACCAAGAACATTGGTTTTTGGAGCTGCTTCGGTACATTTTTTTCTTTTCAAAGTACATTTTTAACAAAGACCCAAACTTGCTTTGTAAAATAAACACAGGCTCACTTGTTCCGCAAAAGCATTAACCATTTATTGCATGTTTGTATTTTAATTAGAGACTTGTAGAATAAGGTGAGTTATTATCAGTTTAAGTAAATCTTGATGCCAAGCAATATGACGTGTGACTAGATGACTAAATTTACTTCATATATATGTAATGGAAGACACCTAAAATAGTTCAACTGAATCTTACCTTGATTATTGATCCAACTTAATCTCTTAATATCTCTCAATTAGTATACTTAATCTACAATCCAAATTTTATTTATACTCTAATCAATTCTAATTTCCACATTAGCTTATATAAAGGCTGTTTTTTCTTCTCTAAATCAATATCTGTGTATTCCTCAAATTCTTAATTCTTAATTTTGGTACATTCTTAAATTCATGTATCATATTCTTATATATTTTTTAATGTTAACTACGACACTTTTCGTCAATATTAACTAGTTTAATTCTTTACCAATGCAAATTAAAGAAACTTTCAAATTACATTCATAAAATGAAAAATAAATTTAAAGCATCAACATCGTAAAAGTAACTATCATCCATGACAATTTAAATAATTGTAATTGATTTCAACAAAAAGTAATTTTAATTGACCTCTATCAAAATTATTTTTATCAATTTCCGTTGAAACAATCTTAAAGAACTTTAGTTGAAAAATAACATTAATTAAAATCGACTTAAAAAAGAAGTCAGCAGTATAACATTAATTGAAAAATAACATTAATAATTTTTTAATATTTGCATAATTTTATTCATTTTATAGCAATTGAAATACTCTACCAAAATAAATAAATAAATAAGTTAAAATTCAGTCAATGTAAATTATCTAATTAATTAATTTTTCATTAATTAATTGAATTGATCTAGGTAATTATAAGCGGGATGGAAGATGTAATTAGAATGCTTTTGTGTTGCTACGAGTGGAGATCAAAGATAAGATGTTCGCTTTAGATCTTTGAAAAAGGAAAAATCTAATTTTTTTAAGTACTAATATTCTTCTATTAAGTTAATTATAAAAATATGTTTAAGAAAAATTGTTTTAATTTTTTTTAGTATTAATATATTTTTATTAAATTAATTATAAAATTATGATTAAGATAAAAAAGACCTAAAAAATTTGGTACAAATATACATTTTTTAAATTAATTATAAGTTTATGTTTGATAAAAAAATTTAATTAAACTATAATTAATGCATCTTATATTTTATTTGTATTAAGACGATATTAAATGAGTTAAAATATTTTTCCAAAAATTATAATTTTGTTTAGGAGATTAGTTATTTTTATTCCCTTATAATCAATTTTGGTTTTATTTTTTTTATACTTTTTTTTTTTTACTTTAATTGGGATTCTACTTATTTTTTCTGTCTCTTTGTGATTTTAATTTGGATTCTATCTTCTTCTTTTATCTTTATATGATCTTAATTTTGATTTTATTTTCTTCTTTTCTGTCTCTGTCTGACACTCCTCTTATACTTATTCAACTCTTGGTCTCTCTTTGTTTTATTCTATTATAGAGTTCTTCTTTTTAGAGTTTTGACATACTTCATTCCTTTAATCTCATACTGTTTGTGTGTACTAATATTTTAATTCTCGTTATTGGTTAATATATTTTTCGTTGATGTTGTTTTTATTCTATTTATTGGATTTGTGTTAGGATTAAAAATGTGTTTCTATTGCTTGGTTTTGTTTAGAGATTAGGGTTTAGTGTTCTAGCTGAAAAGTACAATAATTTTTTTTATTAATGATTGATCTCAAAATAAATTTTACAGTTTTATGAAATAGTTAAGACTTGATATTTCAATATACTACAATATTAAGCTTACTTTCTTGACAACTAGACTCAGATTTTGTTGTTTTAACTCATTCTTTTTATATACTTATTTTTAGTAATCTTTAATATATTATAATATTTATTTTATATAAAAATATAGATATGTCAACTAGAGAATTTGAATAAAGATAAAAAATACATAAGAAGAAAAAAGGCAAGACTTTAATTTCATCGCAAAAAGGAGCTATGAATAAATTTATAAAAATAGATAAGAAAAAATGAATTACATAATGATGTTGTGCTCTTTGAATGAACAAAAAATAACAATATAAATATAGATGAAAACAATAATAGAAAAGAAGTAGTTGGTTTGAGTTTGAGAATGATAACAATTAAAAATATATAAAAAGGTTAAATAAATTAACCTTATTATTTATTAAAAAAAAAGAAATGATAAATATAATTAATTTTGACAATTTAATAAATAATTTTTACATAAAAAACTTGAAAAGTAAATTTTAAATGAAAGACCTTATTATTAAGTTTGTTTTTGGCCTTCCAAGCCCTTGAACCGTCCTTGGATGAGTGTTGAAGAAAATGCACAGTCTCTACTTCTGAGAATCACAATACTAACATAGAAATAAATATACAACAATATACGTGAAAATTCCAAATTCAAATATGGAGAAAAACTACCGTCGTTGTTTAATGACAACCAAAGAATAACACTATGTAAAAATATGTACAACACATAGATCACTCTCCCATATCCTTTGAATTCAAGTACATCCACTATCTCCAAAACAATAATTTAACCCAAATTTCAGAACACTCAACTACAAGAATATAAGAAAAGTTAATTACAAACTTTAAATGCTTTTAACTAGGGTAAGAAATACCATGGACTTATAGTCTATTATATAGTTACTATCACACACTCCCTATCTTATCATAGATGATGTGAGACTTTTTAAGACATTACTTTTATTATATTAACGAGAATCAAGGAATCGGTTACAAGCTGATTTTGCATACTTCCATATGCGTGAGGGAACCGGTTATGCATGTAGATGGCAAGGCTGCATGAAGGTGGTTCAGCAAGTGCATAGAATGTGAGGTGGGGTTGTCTGAATATGTGAAGGTGCGGGAATTGGTTCTGGGGTCTTTCAACCTTCGGAAGTGTTTGACAATTGGATATTGAATGTGTTTGACCATTGAGTATATATAATATAATAATAATAATAATAATAATAATAAATAAATAAAAATAAAAATATATTAATTTTAACTATAAGAATAAAATAATAATCTTGCATTTTAATCTATTTAAACATTTTTATTCTATCACATCTATCACATCTTTCAAAATCTTTCATTAACTTTACCTTATCCACTTTTATTTTTAAATTTTTTAAAAGAAACAATATAAATTTAACCTTCAAATATATCAAATCCATTAACTCACTCTTCCCAAAATTCATCTTTGGATAAGAACACAATATAACTGATGGATATTTGAACCGGGATTCACTTGGGATATATAACACATAATTCAACTTACATGAGAACAGATAGAGCTTTCAAGTCAAAATCGACAATAAATTTATGAGTTTTCTTTTTTTATGTGATGTTTAATTTACTTATTTCTACTCAACTTGAAAAATTATACTCAAATTTAAATTTTCGATAAAAAATAAGATGTAACAATAACATTATTCCAATTAATAAACAAATTAAATGACAAAAACTTAAATAAAAAATATACAAATTTTAAATACTTATCATAAAAATGTAATAAAATTAAATAAAAATGCTCAGTTTTATAAATAACTTAAAACTTTCTTAAATCTTACTTTTAGTATTTAATATTATAGATTAGAAGATTATTTATTATGAAAAAAAGAAAATAACATGCACTTCCACTATTTAATGTAGTAAAATTTGAAAGACTCTTCGTTTCATAAATAGAAACAATCTTCCTAGTTACCTTGTATACAAATTTATTATAGTTGTTAAATGTTTAAACATTATGTTTTTATTTTCCTTTTTGTCTTAAAATTTACAAGTTTGGATTTTTTACTGGTTATTTTTTGTTGTTCCTCTTCTGTGTTTTCAAAATACATTGATTATCATTAATTTTAAACTTTTAAAATGTATTAAAATTATTTTTAAAGTACCAGAATAGTATATTTTTAATACTCAGCAGAAAACAACATATAAAACTCATTATAGAAATTGGACTTACAAACTACACATTTTTTATGTAATTATGTTATAACACCACTATAATTCTAGACACTTCATGATATCTAAATTATAAAGAAATTTGATTATCTTTTAAAATTATTAATTTAGTTTATTTAACCCCGATCATTATACAAAATATATTAAATAACTTTTTTTTACAACAATTTATATACAATTATATTTTTACCTTTATTACATGATTCATTAGTTATTTTATTTATTTTCTTTTATATCTCCTCTTTTAAATGTGTAGGACTAGAAACAAAATGCACAAAAGGTATCTATGAAATCAATTTTACTTATTAATATTAATGATATATATAAAGTAAGAGTTCAGTCATATTGTTACATTTGGAGATCAAGTAAGATAAAAGAAAAAAAAAAAAAAAAAAAAAAAAAAAAAAAAAAAGAGAGACATTTAATACATGATTAAATGAATTAATAAAATGTTGATAATAAATATATGATCTCTTGCTTAGTATTGAGATATACATTTGTTAATGTTTCTTACATTATCTACTTTCTCTGGTGATCATACAGAAGAATTTGATGGCTTCTTTCACTATTTCCCCTGCTTCACTGGTTGGGAAGAAGAAGGTTTTGTTCATAATGGGTGCAACTGGAACAGGTAAGACCAAACTCTCCATCAATTTGGCCATGCAATTTCCCTCTGAAATCATCAACTCTGACAAAATCCAAGTCTACAAGGGTCTCGACATCATCACCAACAAGGTTTCTGAGTCTGAACGTTATGGCATTCCCCATCACCTTCTTGCCATCATCGACGATCCTGATTATGACTTCACCGTTGATGACTTCTGCAACCATGTCCTTCTCGCTCTTGATACCATCATTCAAAATGGACACCTACCCATTATCGTGGGTGGCTCAAACACTTACCTCGCAGCCATGCTCGAGGATCCTAACATTGGTTTTCGTTCTAAATATGATTGTTGTTTCATCTGGGTCGACGTGTCTTTACCAGTGTTGTTTCCGTATCTGGACAAAAGGGTGGACGAAATGGTTGATGCAGGAGTTGTGGATGAGATTCGAGAAGCTTTTGTTGCTGGAGCAGATTGCAGCCGTGGGATTAGAAGAGCCATTGGGGTTCCTGAGCTTGGAGAGTTTTTCCTTGTGGAGAAGGAAATAGACGACGAAACTCAGAAGGAGAAGATGCTGCAACATGCTATTATGAAAACCAAAGAGAACACTCGTAAGTTGGCTGAGAAACAACTCTCGAAGATCCGAAAGATGAACCATGAATTGAAAATGTTTAGGTTTGATTCCACACAAGTTTTTGAGGCTGTTCTAAAAGGAGTGGATTATAAGCAATTGTACGCAGAGCTTGTGTTCATACCAAGCATAGAGATAGTTAAACAATTTCTTGAGGAGACAACTGCTGTGAAAAAGACATCATCTCAAAATGCTGAACAAGTCCCGATTTGTGTTTAACGAAATAAGTGATTTGATTAAGGATCATGTTAATGGAGTTAGTAATGAATAATAAAAGAAAAAAATATAGAGGCAAAATTATATTAGATGGTAGGTAGGTGAAAGATAAATTATGATGTTTAGGGTTTGCTTTTATATTTTTTTTTTCTCCTTACAGATCCTTGTCTACTCATGGTGATGAGTAATATTATGAATAAAATAAGTCTTTTGTTTTTTCACATAGAATTCTTTTTTAGTCTTTTATGTTATTTTAGGCTATTAATTTATGAACAGATATATCATGATTGAATAATAAATAAATTGACATAAATGTGAAACACTTGTACACAATAATCAATCGATTTTGAATGTAGTAAGTGGTTTTATAATGATTAGATTAAAAGTCTTAATGATGATGTTTTATTTGTTAAAAGATTAAATTTTACATCTTCAGTACATGCATATTAAATTCATATTAAATATTTTAAGTTTTAATTAATTTTAAATTAAATGTAGTGATCAGTTGTTCTTGTATACTTAAAGAAATGTATTAATATATTAAAAAAACAAAATTTATATTTATAATTAGTATTATGAGTTTTATTTATTATATATTATTTTAGGTTATTTTGATAAATAATCATTTAATGATTAAATAATACGGAATTTGCACGTAATTAAAAGATATTTAATATTGGCAAGGCAGAATACAATTTTGTGGAGTAAGTTGATATTTCATATTTCATATTTCTGCATTTTATTTTTTGGAATGCGTTTTGACATGTTGAGTTTTTTTTTCCTGTAATGGAGTTTTTTTCCATGAGTTTAACAACTTAATTCAATTTAAAAACCACCTCTTATGAGTGTTGTTAGAGTGTTCAAGTAACAATGTTCAAATGTAATTCAATTTAAATACTACCTTATATAAGTAGTGTTATGATTCTTGTATATTATACACTATATATTGTTTTAGGTTATTTTGATAAATAAACATTTAATGATTAAATAATTTGATTAAGTAATACGGACTTTGTACTTAATTTAAAAAGCATTTAACAATTATTCATCTCAATGTTTCCTTTTATATATACAAGATTATTATTAAATAAAAGTATATACATAGGAGCTATCGCGTCAGTATATACATATTTTTTAGATTTGAATGATAATATCTTAGTAGGTGATAATAATGCAATATTATTAAGTTAATATATAAAATAAATTTATATTTATTAAAAATGAAGTGAAATGTTAAAAATAAAGTAAAATGAATAGAAAATTAATTGTTGATGAATAAAAAAAAAAGAAAAACAGTTTTATAGAAAATAGGTAAAAATAATCATTAATTTTAAAAATTTTAATAAATAATTATATTGTAAAAGATAAAATTAATATTATGAAATGTGAATAAAAAAGAGAATATCTTTATATATTGTTATAGATACATACACGTAAGTTAAACATAAGTGAATTTAAAAGAATGTTATTTTCTCACTAGAATTGCCAAAGAGGTAATATTAAGGATAAGAGTATTATTTAGATAATTGACAGATAAATATTTAACGATTAAATAATATGTTGGGTTGTTTGAAAAAGAGAGCCGATACTTAATCAAGAAAATTTGGATCGAATAATAAATTACGAACTAACCTAACTTATATATAACATATGTAGTCTGCAATCTATATTTTTAAGCCAATGATTTTATAAGTTTTGTTTTCTCATTTATCTTCTAACTCATATTTACTCAACGGTGGAATTTAGACAAAAAATTTATGGGTGTGAAATTATATTTTTTAGGGTTAAATATGTTTTTGTCTCTCAAGTTTCAGTAAATTTTGGAATTAGTCCCTCATCAAAACTTTATACCAATTTAGTCATTCATCTTTCAAAATGTGTGAATTTAGTCATTTTAACCAAATTTTGTTAAGTTTATCTGATGTTTCAAGTGCATTTCATGATAGTATTTAAGTTAACATTGAAGCAAAAATGTGTCAAACAGTGTAAATAATTTAAATACTATCATGAAATGCGCTTGAAACGTCAGATAAACTTAACAAAATTTGGTTAAAAGGACTAAATTCACGCATTTTGAAAGATGAAGGACTAAATTGGTCAAAATTTTTGATGAGGGACTAAATCCAAATTTCACTGAAACTTGAAGGACCAAAATCATATTTAACCCTATTTTTTATGTATCAATTATTATTTTTTAATTAAAAAAAATCTTTATTCCATCTCTTCATTTCTTTTATAATTGAATTAAAACTAAAGTTTATTATAATATTTTTTTCAATATGGACTAGCAGAGTACTTGTTAAACAAATTTCAAATTTATTATATGTAACACTATAAATTTATAGAGCTTTTTTTTTTTTTTTACATTTTTCTAATTTTTGAACTTATGAAATTTCTCAAGTTTAGTTAATGTAGATGCATTTTTTTTTTCATTTTCACTGCAAACCTCTCTCTTACAAAAGAAACAATACTTTTACCCTAAATCTTAAATCCTAAATCCTAAACCACATAAAAAAAATAGGTTGTTTCAAAAAAATAAAGTTAGAAAATGATCTTTAACTCCTCAATTTTAATGTGATGAAAATTGATTTTGAAAATAATGAAACATTAAGATTCAAAATTGAGATAGAAAGAAGAGGTGAGAAAGAGATTGAGGTGTGGAAGACATAGAAACAAAAAAGAAAAAGAAGAAAAACCAAAATGTTGTTTTCAAGTTTTAAAAGAAAATTCTTAAACTAACTTAACGTACATAATATATTATATTATTAGATAGATTTCGTTTTATGTTAATTAGGAAAATATATCGTATTATTTATTAAGAAAATATAATGTGTCAATTGTTTATCAGAAAAATATAGAGATGGTTTGATATCAATACATATTGTTGATATAATTTATAACAATATCTCTATTTACCATATTTATGTTTAATTATCATATATATTTATATCACTCTTTATTATAAATATATACAAAGTAATTACATGATAATAATTATTAACTTTTAATTTTAACCATTTACGTATAATTTAGTGGTTAAAATTGATTGTACTCCCCCTTTCAAAATTACAACTTTCCCCATGCCTCTATTACACACACCAATTTCATGTCTATCTCTTCCAAAGACAAATTAGATTCTTTAACTAATTATCATTTTTACTAAAAGAATGTGAATGGAACTAGCAGGTCATATCAGGGAATTTCTTTTGCGATGCACCAAAATATTTGCTTGGTTCTACCTTGTCATAGCAGCCAAATTCACCTCTTTCTATTTTATATAATTTCTTTCTTAACACATTGCACACTATTTATTCTCTACTTAGAACGCAGCCACATAAGAAAATGGCATTACTACGCGCTTCAGTTTTTCGACTATGGTGGCTACCAAACGCTGTTCAAATTTTCTACTTTTGTTAAAATATATTATGTTGGCTTACCAAGACCAATCCTACGTTTTTCTACAACTTCAACCAGCATAGTACTAAATAAATAATTCACATAACTTATGGCAATAAGATAAGGTTTTTGACCTTTCCAATTCTAATAAACCAGTTGCATGAGAAGGGGTCATATCCCACATAGTGGACCCTTATGAAAAAGGACCAGTTTCCAATAGAAATCATCAAACATTCTAGTATTTATGTTCCAGAAAGGAACCAGATACGAACTACTCAAACATAGGTTAGGCCAATTCAAAACAAATAATGACTGTCAAACTCATATTTATTATTCTGGGGACGATTTCATTTATATCTGACAACAAACATTATCTCACACAATAAACTCTCAACTCTGCTACTATAGTCGTTTACTCATATAAGAGTCTTTTTTGATCACAAAATCCTTATCATTCTTCACCCCTTTTTTACACATAAACAAGGTATCACCAAATTCCATTCATAACACAACATGGGTCTGCTTGGAAAAAGCTTCACTTCCAAAATGAAAAGCATCACCACACTTGCTGTTTCTAGGATTGTTATCTTGAAGAATCAGCACAAAGCTCGAGCATCTTATGCTCGCTCTGATGTTGCTCAACTCTTAAACCTTGGTTACCATGACCCTGCTCTGCTTCGTGTAAGTTATTGCTATCAATTCTCTACTGAATTTTTATTACTGTCCTTGTCCTTGCCTTCAGAATAGACTCATCAACACTGTTTTTTATGTTTTGGAATATGTAAAAACAATTTTAATATACTAATATCAGTGTATATTTAATGTTTAGCAGAGGACTGTAAAAAAAATCAATAAAGAATCTGAACTCAGAAGTATTCTCTTTCTCTCTTACACATAAATATATTGAATTTATCTTTTACTTGTTAACAGGTGGATCAATGGATAATAGAACAAAACATGTTGGAGGTGTTTTCTATGATAGAAAGCTATTGTAATTTCCTGAGAGAAAGAGCTGAAGCTCTTGAAACCAACAAGTAAGTTTTCTTCTCTCCTTGCTTGTACAGCTGTTGAGTGAATCTTGAAGAAACACCAAACTGAAGTGGTGATGAATTATTTAACGATGCATGCATTTCACTGTCTTAATTTGCTAATTTAGCATTTTTTGAACATGTGTAGGGAGTGCCCCGTTGATCTCAAGGAAACATTATCTAGCCTTATCTTTGCATCCTCAAGGTGTGGAGATTTTCCAGAGCTGCACAAGATAAGAGAGATTTTAACATCAAGGTTTGGGAAAGAGTTTGCAGAACATGCTGTTGAGTTGCACAAAAATAATAGAGTGAACTCTAAGGTGCTGATCAGTTATTGCACAGAGAACTCATTTCAAGAGAATTTTCCATTATTCTGATAACTTTTGCTTGGTTTGTGTAGATGATACAAAAGCTTTCACCAAAACGCCCCACCATGGAAATCAAAATAAAAGCTCTGAAACAAATTGCTTCAGAAATTGGAGTTACTTTGCGTTTGGAGCAGGAGCCTGTATTGATAAATAAAGTAAGAGCACCTTGTCTCAAAAAGAAATCACACTATGCACTGAACTGTGATATTGACACTGAAACCAATTTTGTTACACTATTTCAGGACAAATTGAATGTTGAACGAAGACAAGATGAACGTGAGATCAGAAAAAATAGTGTTGATGATCATCACAATAAAGTTAATATCCAAAATAATCCAGAAAAAACAATTCAGCATGAGCTTGTATCTAATAGGAATGAAGAAAGGAAGAGACACACTGATACAGCTGCTGCAGCTGAAAAAGCCTTAGAATCAGAATCTTTTGAGATTGAAGTTAATAAACACTCAAATCATGCTATTGAACTAAAAGCATCGGAAAGGAGGGAAATTAAAACACTTGCATGGGAAGACTTCCAATTAAGTCTGAATCCAAGAGATAAGATGACAGCAATATCAAAGAATGCAGTGTTAATTTCCGAGGAACATGCGGAGGAAGCAAATAGAGAGGATAACAATGATCACAACAGTAATTCTGATGCAGCCACAGAAAACGAACACTTCAAATCCAACGAAGAAAGAGTTTACGCTTCTTCCAACGCTATAAAATGGAATTCACAGAGGTCTCAATCTGATCCCACTCAACATCCTTTGGCAGCAAGACATGTGATGGAAACTAGCAATCATGAACATGTGGATTGGAAGATGATGTCAGTGAGGAGTAGATGATCAAAAGGTGACTAACAAGTATGGAGGATTGGAACATATTTTTTTCTTCAAAAGTGTACAAAAGGAAAAACCTCAAGTGAAATAAAATAAAAAGCCAGTTTGTAAGGAAAGATGTTTCTCTTTTTATCTGCTAAAAATATATAAAATGGAAAATACTTAGAGAGATGTTGCAATCCTTTTACATAAACAGCAGAAGGAAGCATAGAAAAACATGTTAAAAGATATAAAATAAAAACTACAAAAAACTGTGTCAGAGAGAATCGTACTCTCATATTCTATCATTTTAACAAATCCCTACTCAACTTATTTAGTCACTCTTTGGAACCTATTAAAACCTACACAACTCTTTGTCGTTCATGTGTTCAGCTGGTTTTATTTCCAAATTCTGCAGAACACGAGTGGGGAGTTTTTATAACAATATCTCATCATTATTCATGTTATTTGGAGTGAAGATGAATCAGTAGAACGAAAAATTGAAGCAATCAAATTCCAGTTAATTTTTATCTGTCAAGTTACCCTTTTAGTCGCTGTATAAGCAACAGAGATCTTTACAAATAGGTCCTTCATCTCATAGAAAATATTTGTGAGCAATACAACGATCAATGAACAAAGTATTAATCAGGGTTAAGGGTGAAACATCCATCCTTGTCAAACACAAAATGAATCGTAAAAAAAAGAACACAGGATGCAATTTCCCTTCGAAATTAATGAGACAACAACTCAACTTCAGAACGTACTCCTGACTCCCGAGTCTATTTTCTTCTGATAATGTGTGTACATGACTAGGTCCTCAAAGAGAGATCCAAGTATCTAAGCTTATTTTTTAACCCAAAAGGTTAATGGTAAAATAAAGCAGTGACACAGAGGCTTTCAATTAAAATTTACTCATTGAAATCAAATAAGTTAAACAATTCACTCAGTCCTTATTCAAGTTTTAATTTCTACACTAGAAAACAATAAGCTTTAGACCTTTCAAAGCCTTTTCAGCAAAGTTCATTACCGCAAGAAAGATTTTTACAAACAGAATGCCTTCTCTTGAATTAGAGAGAGGGGCCAAAACCATGGCAGACAACATGTAAGGACTACAACTCACAATTTTATCAAACAAAATCTAAAACTTCATATGTGTACAAGAATCGAGAGAACATTTTAACTAATAAAATGTGACAGACAGAAAACCAAAGGTGGAGAGAACTTTGGGATAAGTTGATTAATAGTAATATTAGTTAAACACATGTCGGTATACAAAACCAGATAAAGAACATACAACAGAACAACATGAACATTAAAATGGGAAACATCTTATTATTACAAAACATCACCGATTACCCCAACCCAATAATACAAGAGCAAAAAATGTTTGAAATATGTTCGAAAAGCAGAATTGAGGTCAGGATAAGTTGCCACCACTCTGCTGCCACAAATTGATGATATCAGTGGCTTGATTGAGTAGAATAATCATCTGCTTTTGGGAGATCCAAGGCTTGCTTTCAAGCAACTCCTTGAGCTCTTCCCAAGCATCTTTTCTGGGCCAAAAGTAATACGGGCTCAGGGGAATGGTGCCATGCCCCGGTATCGTCTGGTCAAGTGCAATTCCAATGTTCTTCTCCATCCAAATGAACTTCAACACAAGTCTCGGCTTCTCTGGTGCCTTCACAACCACTCCAAGCTTCTATTAATCACAAAAAGAAACATAAATAAGAGATTTTTTTTTTCTAATTGTAAAAGAGTGCATAAATGAGAGAAATTGAAAGCATTATTTGAATGTTTGGGAGCGAAAAGTGAGAAGAGAACCTCGGGTTGGGGAGTGGGCGGGGCTTCTTCTTGGGCAACGACGGTTTCCGCGGCGGAAGCGGCGAGGGTGAAGCGCGTGGGGGTGGTTAGAGGAGGCCGGTGGGAGCGTGAGAGGGGGAAGGAGAGAGAGGGTTTGAATTTGACGGAGGGAAAGGTTAAAGCTTTGGAATTGAAGGTTGGAAGAAGATTTGGGTGAAGAAGTGCCATCGATAAGGTCTTAGTTTACTGATGCTACACTCACTCTCACACTCACATTTCAAAACAGGCAACAAGATAACACCCGACCCGTTTTCTGCCCCATTGTTCCTCGGGTCACCCCAAATTTCTATACGGGTTTTCATTTTAATATAAACCTTTTTCTTTTTGTTTACCAAATTTCACTTTTCCTTTTTAATATATGTAAATAGTTTTATCATTAAAATTGAATTATGAACTATTTTCAATACGTCGCTAAAGTATTAATTAAGATAAACAAAAGTAGATAATTAATATTAAGAAATATTTTTTGTCTTAGGTCGCAAAACTTATCAACACGGCCTACTTTGAGAAAGAATATCTAAAGGTTCCCTCGTATATTTTATGATAAAATGGAATATAATTTCCATATACTTGTTAGTGAACAAAATGGAATGAGTTAGGATTTTAGTATTTAAATCTTATCCTCTCAATCAAAGACACGAAAAAGTAAAAAGAAATTATGTAACAACAATAATGCTTGTATAAATTAAAATGGCCATGATTCCAATCTGTTTAATTTTAATATAAATTAAATGACATATATTCACATTTTCTATTCAATCCACATTATGAAAGATTAGAAACGGAATGTTAAGTATTCTCTTAGAACGTTTAATGCTAAATTACTAGGATTTGGATTCCCCATAGTTGAATTGCAATACATATGAAAATAAATGAATAAAAGGTGATTCTCAACATTTTTGAACTTTGGGTCCCAAATGAAGTGAGCTAATTTCACCATAATCTTCTGAGTGATATTCATACTACTTGAGCAACTCTTGAACCTGTTTTATTACTTTAGTCATAAAAATATTTAAAATACTATACACAATATCTTACGAAATAAAAATCATCTTCTAATAATACCTTTTAAATATTTTTTAAGTCCTAAAAGAAAGAGCCAAGACAATAAAGAGTCAAGACCATCTATGAGGTGGGACAAAATCTTACATACTTACATGACCAAAATTATTAGAAATAATCTCATCACGAATATACTTAACAACTGGCATATAATATCACGTCCAAAAAGACTTGATAATACGAAGAGATAAAAGTTTTTCTTTTCTCCTCTGAACATTAATAATGCGACAATAAATAGTTAAAAAGTTGTCTTTGTAAATAAAATTCAATAAACATTCATAAAAAAGTAAGATATAAACATACAAAAATAAACTTCTTTTTCAAGTTGAAATTAACTTATAATTTTAATTTATGAAAGAAACTTTTCTTATTTTCTGATTTAAGGCATCTGATTTTCATTTCAAGTTTGTAATGGAATTCGGCCCATAAGTCGCGGTACCAGTGTTCTTTGTTCTTAAGTATATATGATCACAGATTTCTATTATCATCATGAAGCACTCAGCAAGGCCAAAACGTTCCCTAACACATTATTTGTACATAAAGCTGGTTGAAACTTATTATTAGCACTAGATTAAATATCATTCTTCGTTTTAACACTTTCAAGCTGAGTAAAAAGCTTGATTACAGACCAAAACAGTGAATACACCCAAAGTATTGTTGTGGTACAAGCAATGAATGAGCTTTAGACCTTTGATGGCAAGTTGGCCTCACCCTCCTTCTTGCTCTTGTCAGATTCAAACTTATCAATTGCTACCTGCAGTTCATCAGTGCCTCCAACAGCCCTCATGGTGTAGAAGTAGGCACCAAAGACAAAAGCTGTCAAACCCCCAGCAACTACAAAATTCTTTGCCTTGGGTGGAAGGCTCCTATATCCTAAAAGTCCAGCCATCTAGGTAAATGGAGAGAAAAAGGGTTAGCATAATTTCGCACAATATAATTTCGCACAATATAAACACAGATTCTAAATTGTGATGCTGAGGGTAATGCAAGCAAACAAGAGGTAAACATTTCCACAAACAAACAAGCAGAGCGATGAACGGAGCAAGCTAACGATGCCAAAAACACAATGATCGAGAACGAGTTAAAGTGAGTATTTCCAAAAACAAACTACGGCAAAGCAATTGAAATAGTTGTAGAATGGAGCGTTTTGCTTTGACATATTTATCAGATTCTCAGAAAGCTTTTGAAATGCCCTATAAGTAACCTAAAGACATCAGTGTAAGAAATTTAACTGAAAAACATGAAATAAACATTGCAAGTTTTTTTTTTTTTTTTTCCATCAAATTTTAACACAAAACAGTAATAGTTTCAATTAACACAAAAGAAATGCCCTCGCAGTCACCGGCGCTCGCCGCCCTCGCAGTCAGCGATGCTTAGCCTCTGTTTCTCTACTTTTTATTTTGCTCTCTACCTCTGTTCCTTTTAGGGCTCCTTTTACTGATCTGGTTTGCCTTGGTTGTTCTGCTGGCAGCTCGAGTTTTAGAGTCTAAAGCCTAAATCTCCATATACCTATTGTAGATTTATATTTGTTTTCACATAGTAGGACATAATAAATTTTCTCAACGGAACAGGATATTAAGAAGAAAATATATATCACACATGAAGAGTGGACTTAGGTGTTCAATGTGAAATCCAAATCCAGAAATTGAGCCTGAAAAATTCAAACCCCAGCAACTACCAAATTCTTTGCCTGAGGTGGAAGGTTCCTATAGGATTCCTATATCCTAAAAGTCCAGCCATCTAGGTCGAAGGGGGAAAGGGTTAGCATGATTTCACACAGTACAATTACCCTTTGTTAATGCAAGTGCAGAATAAATAAATGAATTATGAGTTGTGATGATGAGGGGAATGCGAAAAAACAAAAGGCAAGCATTTCCACAAACAGAACGAGGGCAGTCACTAAACTATTGAAAGAATATTAAAGCCATATGCATTGATTGAGAAGTGGCTAGATTGTTTCATCCAACAGAAACAGTTTTAGTGGGTACTGCTCATACTTCTTTCAATTGAAGAGAACCTTTCAATTTCAATCAAGTTTCAATTATATGATATGAATCAGCCAACACTAGCAATATCAAAATTAGCAGAAAGGATGAAACCAAAGAAAGAGGGAGAGAGAGCGAATTCGCATTACCTTATGCAACAAAAGAAGATCCTCCGATTCACTTCACTTCTTTGGATTTGTGAACACAGCACAATGGATACTCTTCCTTTTGTGAAGATGAAAGAGTGCAAAACACACCTTCGTGAATGTATTTAAGTCTATAAGGCCAAATCTAGAATAAAATTTTAATTTTTAAAAAACAATATAAAGTTTTCAGAAAAATAAAAATCTAACGAGTTGCGATTTTCAAAGACAAAAGAAATTTACAAAAACAATAATATTTAACAACTATTTTCTTAGTTTTATATAACTATTTTATTATGTTATTAAAAAGAAACTTTTCAACAATAATACACAGTTAATTAGATTGTTTTCTTTTTCTATTATTAATTAAATAAAGTTATAATTAACCCCCGATAAATGAAAATAAGCACGAAAATTTTATTTAAAGAAGTTAAGAAACCTATGCAACGAAGTATTGGTTATTGATAATTTAGAGAGTTCTTTTTTATCATAAAATATTAGAAGTAAACATGCATCTGGATTCAAATTCCAATTTAGTTTAATTTGAGCTAATGAAATTCGAATTAAATGAAGTTAATACAGTTCCATTTTAATTATATTTTTATGCAGCGACATAGTTAAGTTCTAAATGAAAATAATTAATATTAAATTATTAATTCACGCTAACCCTTAAATAATTAATATGAATTACGTAAAAAATAAAATATTCGAAAGTTGAATTTTTATTTAAAACAACTTTTCTTTTTCATTTTCTCTTCAATAAAATAATAGATCGTAATCTGTGTGTTTCTCTACTCCGTTCTCATTCTTCTTATTTAAAGATGTTATAAGTTCATAACGACGGTTTAGCGATTAAGTTGAATTATTCATACCATATCGTTTATATGATAATAGTTTTTATATTTATTTCATTTCAAGAAATTCTTAATTATATTTCTTTTTTTTCTCCTTCTTACTCGGTTGGTCAAGTGCATACGGATAAATGCAAAAATTAAGCTCGTTGCTTTTATAATAAGGGCAAAAATAAAACTAATAATTGTCATCGTTATAAGAATTAAATATTCATTAGGCTTTTTCTTCAAACTGCAGTAGATGAAGAACCTGTTATATATACACCAGACCTCCTCCTGGTAATTGGTTTCAAATCCTTTGCCTGCGCTCCCTTGTATGAGTAAAATATTAGAGAAGATATTTGATACATTTTGTACAATTATTGAATATGTAATATTACTCATAAAAAATCAACGATATGAAACTTTTATTCTTATAAAAGTTTAATAGAATATTTAGTCCTTTAGTATTGTAAAACAATTTTAATTTAACGTTCATATATCATGTAACCAGTAGACTAGACTTGCTTAATTTTGAAAAAGTAGATGATTAAATACGCTATTAAATTTTTATAGGGATCAAAGTTGCAAATTCATGAAAAAGATGCAAAAATAATGTATTTAAGTCTTAACTACATTTTCATAATACTTTTAATGAAAACTAATTGTTAAGGGAAAACCAAAGCCTAGATACAATAGACTCCAGCCAGGACACATTCACGTACTTACAAAACCCAAACATTTGGAGATCAACCGCACCCTAACAAATCAATAAACATCAAATAAGTGAAGGATTTGAACCAGTGCATACGGTTTTCATTTAAAGTTTGTAATGCTGAGTAAAACACTTTATCCCAAAACCAAAACAGTGAACATCCCCAAAGTATATCATTGGGTAGAAACTGGAATGTAATTCTATAAATGCAAGAACTATCCTTATGAGGGTGCTTCATAGGACTAAATTCTACTAACAAGATATCACAGACCTCAAAACAATTGCGGAGCTCCAATAGATTCCAAAACTCTTTTCTCAAGTATATCTTCATCAATCCACATTGAACTTTGTCGGCGCAATAACTCTTTCTTATCTTCTTTCTTCTTCGCATGCATTTTGACTTTCATCCTCCAGTTTTCAAGTTTCTCAGCTCTTTCTTTTAACTGGTTCACAAATTTAAGATATCAATCAAAAAGAAGACAATAAACTAAATTAAGACGCCCCTGCCCGTGTGTTTGGTTTCTCTTATTTTAAAGAAACAACCACTCATATTTAGCAGACTTTTGGAAAGCTTTTGAAATGGCCCAAGAGTAACCCAAAGACATGAATGTAAGAAATTTAACTGAAAAGTATGAAATGAACATTGAAAAGTTTTTTTTTTTTTTATCAATGTTTAGCACAAATTCATAATAAAAACGGAAAACAATATAAAATAGTTTCAATTGCATAACAGACTTGAATCACAGATTTGCAGCAGAAACAAAAAATTAAATATTTCATCAATTGACAAACAATTGCAGTAGAAAGAACAAAGTATCCAAAGAGAGAAATTAAGAGCACATATTATAGTCAAGACTAAGCTCTTTACCACTAAAATCAACCTCAAGTACAGCAAGAATAGTTTTGTAAAGGCTAAATCTCCAGAGACCTATTGTAGATTTATACTTGTTTTAACATAGTAGAAGATAATAATGTATTCAGCAGAACAGGACGCTAACAAAACATAACACATCACACATGAAGAGTGCACTTTAGAGTTCAATATGAAATTAAAATCCAGAAATTGGGCCTTAAACATTCAAATTGCAATATGAACAAACAATTTGACATGCCGGAAAATCCAGGTTCATTTTAACTTTTCAGCAAGCATACTTATGAGTTTTTTAGCGCTGTACTCTAATCAAAATTGAAGTATCGCATCAGTAACCTATGCTGATATTGAATGCGAACATATACTATGCACAGAAGCTGTGGCAAAAATAAATTGTACCAATAACGAATTTCATATAAGTTTTGTCCAAACAACAATTGGATTGGAGGAACATATCAACATACCAGCATTTGTCGAAACTGCTGTCGTTCGATGTCGCGTTCTTGGGCTCTGAGCTGAGCGGCTTGAACCTTGAGCTTCTTGCGCTCTTCGTTGGCGATTCTGAGGGCTTCCCTGCGAGCCTCGTCCTTGCGCTCCTTCTCAATCTTCATCACCTCCATCTCTCTTATGTACTCTTTTCGAACCTCCTTCATTTGCTTCGCGTAATCCCTTCTCAGCATCGCCAGCTTCGCCTCCGCTTCCTTCGGGTCCCGCGGCGCCTTCCAGCTTCCCAGGAAGGAGTTCGGAGGGAGGAACTTGTGGTTCTCCAGCTGCTTTGACGCCCTCGCCGACGTCGAGAACGACCGGAGCGATGAACGGAGCATGCTAATCACGCCGAAAACACAACCATCGAGAACGAGTTTAAGTGAGCATTTTCACAAACAGGATGAGGGCAACGCGATTGAACGAGTTGTAAAACGGATCGTGTTGTTTTGTTATTAAATTTGTATTATATGACATGATATGCATTTGTAATTGAGAAATCAAGTGAAGAAATCAGAAAGAGATAGAGAGAGAGCAATTGTGAATTACCTTACTCGACACAATACCTCAAACACAACACACCACAATTAACTCAACAGACACAATACCTCTTCCTTTTATAAGACACCCAACAGAACCTGGGTTAAAAAAAAGAGAGAGAGAATTAGTCTGAATTTCTTTTTGGTCTCATATTTTTAATAATTTACTATTTGGTATTTCATTTTTAAAAGGTTTTATTTGTCTTTCAAGTTTTTTTTTTTAAGAAAATCTATTTTGCGTTTCTCTTGATTAAGGAAAATCTATTTATTTATTTTTTTGTCTTAGATAATAAAACTGATCAACAAGGTCTTCTTTTAGAATATTTAATGTTTCTCTCACATATTTTATGATAAAATGGAATACCATTTTCATATATTTATTAGACGAGTAATGATTTTATTATTTGTCCTCATTCAAAGATATAAAGAGAAATAAGAAATCATGTAAATTTTTTATATAAACTAAATGGCACATATTCTATCACCTCATTAATGATTTCCTAACAATTTCATATATTCACATTTTCTATCCAACACATATCATAGAATATTAGAAACAAAATGCTAAGTATGCTTTTAGAAAGATAATTGCTAAATAACCATGATTGGATTCCCTGTAGTTGAATTGCAATGCATATGAAAACAAATTAATGAAAAGGTGAATCTCAACTTTTTCAATAAACATTCATATAAAAATAAGATATAAAAAAGAACTTATTTCTTAAGTTAAAATTAACTTGTAATTTTAATTTAAAAGAAACTTTTTCTTTTCTTACAAGAAACAAATAATATATACTTTGTAAGAAATTTGAAGTTTATTATCATTCATAGAGGTAAAAAGAAATAAAATGTTATTCATGCGATATAGATGATTATGGACTTGGTAACGAAGACTGCACATTCTTTACCTATCGACATGAAATACAAATTAGAGTAGTTTGTAGAGAAATATAAATATTGTGTCACATTAAGATACAAATTTCACTTCAAAATTTTAAGAAACTTCCAGAAAATGTTAAGAACCATATTAAAAAATAGTTTACCTTATCATTTGCAATGCGATTCAATCGTTGCAAGACGACTTACAAACTTGTGTAATGAAGTAACAAAGCGCAACGCACATAGGACGATTTGTCTTACAAACTTTCATGCAAGCTTGTGAGAGGACATTTTACGAAAATATTGTATGATAAGAAATGTATAACACCTTTGTGTTCTTTGTGTTGATACTAGATGAGGAAAAACACTTTCTTTTGGCACCAATTATTTTGTGGAAGCATAATGAATAAATAAAAATGATTGGACAAAAGTTTATCCACAAAAATAACCTTTAGAATTTCAAGTTGGAGAGTTCATAATCTAAAAGATGAGTTACACATTAGAGTATTTAAATGGCAAAATATTCTTAAAAAGTAAATTCCATATATGCATATACTTCTCATATGACCAAAGAATAAAGATAGAATGAATAATGCACCTAAAGTTGGCTATGATTGCACTATCAAAGGTCCTAAGTATAAGGAATTCATGACTTGTTCTAAGACCATGCCTCAATATGATATTTACCACACCTTTCTAATGCTCTAATCCACCTAACTGCATCTTCTCTTGAAACTCCATTTTCTTTAGATATAATTTCCTCAAAAGCTGATGTTACATCTGCAGGCATCTTAGTTGAAGAACCTGCTATATAAACAGAAGCTCCTTCAGCTAACAGATTCCAGATTCTTTGGCTGTGCTCTTTCATCTTATGCTGAACATAAACCTTCTGGGGCTGGTCCCTTGAGAAAGCAACATAGAAACCTCCACCCTTTGCTTCTGAAAGCACCCCTTTGTTCTGTGAATGACTCAACCAAAAGTCACGGTACAGAAAGTCACCCTCTTCATTCCAGCAACCAAAGAAAAACATGATTGGAGCAGTGGCAGTAGTTCTACTTTGCACTGCTCTTTCCTCTACAAATCCACGAAAAGGCGCGCATCCGGTTCCAGGTCCAATGAGTATGAGGGGAAGCGACGGTGACGGTGCAGGAAGCAAACCTTTATAAAACCATGCTGGAACAAGGATACCTGCTTAAAAAAAAAGTACATGTGAGGTAATACTGATGATTAATTACTAAAATGCAATAAGTGGCTTGTTTTGCTTCATACCATTGCAAGGATCTAATGCTGCTAGCCATGAAGAGCATAATCCTTTCTTTTTCCTCTTGTAAGGTGTTGTCCATGACACCACATTCACAGTCAAGTGTACTTGATTGGGATGAGCGGATTGAGAAGAAGATATGGAGAATGCTCTTGGTTTCAGAGGAGGAACCAATTGGACTAGCCACTCAAATGGCATTTTTACAGATGGAAAATCCTCTAACACCTTTTTGACCATCAAACATGGAGAACAGACATATACATAAGTTTGAACTGAAGAAGACAAAAAACAAAAACAGAGAGAATCAAGGAATATCTAAATAATTGTTAAATGGAAGGTAAATTACAAAACCATCAGTTCAGCACGGAGGCTGTCATATCCTCTTGAAAAACCAATACCCTTCAAAACAGAACCAGAATTTTGGGACTGGAACTGAAACTATAATCTAATAATTTCTCTTACATAAGATTTTAAACTATTAAAAATATCTGTCTGAAATCACTAATCTTGGTAGCGAATATTTATATGCTCCCATTATATATCTACACATGTATTGTAATTGAAAATAAGCTTAAGAACCACCAAACTTTATCAATTATTGTTTCATGAATTCTTTTATATTCATGGACCAGTTTTAGACACAACCCTTTAACCATTCCCCACATTCTTAGAAGCTGCTAGACACAAAAAAGAATTCAGTGTGTAAAAATGACAATAAAGTGACTCAAAGCAAAATGATGCATGACATATAATTCATTGACCTTACCTCAAGAACAGTTCTCCTTTCTTTCTGGTTATATTGGTAAAGGTCATCTCTTCCTTCAGGTGAAGCAAAATATTTAAGTCTCTCCCTCTCATGTTCTGCTGTTGCAAAATAACTCATAACCTGGAGCATAACAGTAATGCTAGGTTAGCTTTTAATGCAAGAAGTTATAACCTAATAAGTTGTGAAGAAACTCAAATATCCAAGCTGATGTCCGTTTATTATCATGCTTCTTTCCTGTATGTAAATACTTAAGAAATCATCATGTGTAAATCATCATGTGTCATAACAATCTTATAAGATACACATCATACATAACATCTTCAAAACGAAAAATTATGTTCTGCCCAGGTACAAAAAAAAGGAATCTTGTTTTATAGAATGTGGCATAATAGGTTTTACATAAATTATCACTAACATACATAAAAATTAAGAGAGGATTGCTGCATTTGATTTCAGTTACTATCTTAGATGGTGAGAGGTCATTTCTCACCACAGCCAAGATGTGTGCTATTAATTAAACTAGGAGAATGCTATATTATAAAGAGGCTTGCATTTGATATAGGGTTTGAGCTAACTAGGATTTTTAGTGGATATTTGTGTAGGAAAGCCAAGCCAATACATATAATGAAAAATCAACATTCCTCGGTCATTGTGAGTTTCTGTTTGATTACCCAAAGCAACTAATTCTAGCAATTTATTAACTCATTACGCATCTAATCTAAGGTTAAGAACTTCAAACAGAAAAGAAAAAGAACATGAAGTAAATGACAAAGGAAAGCATTGAACTTAATTATGTATCTTTTAAAAATGGCATAAAAAATGTGCTGTCAAAACTTACTACATCTCACCTCAAAGAAGTAACGCCTAGGAGAAGCTGAAGCTACATCCATCGAAAATTCCACAAAGGTTCTTAATTTTACAGGGCTTCTAGAATCACGGGCATTGTGATCATCCATTTCTCTTGGACTAACCTGAAATTTTGCAGATATCTTAGTAGTAAAATGTACATCCACATTTTGAAGGAAAATAAGTTTAATAACAAAAATACCAATCAGGTACAAGGCATGCATACAAATAAAGTACAAGCAGAAACGGGCAACTATATAGTTCTACTATTCCTAGATAGAAAAAATTTCAGCGAGAACATGGCTTCAGAAATCCTGGAAGCAGAAAGTAATGGCAGAAACAACCACAAGGCTTGCTTCTTTTATTTGTATATGACGTTGAAGAGAATGAATCAGGATAAAGTGAAGTGAATGCTGACTGAGTAAGGTCGGAGAACCACAATAACATTAACTAATACTGAATTACTTACAGTAATGAATGAATCAGGATCCAAATTACAACGTTGTATGAAAGCATCAACTGCAGCGGAATCTTGACCAGGTAGAATTTCAAGGACATCACCAATCTCATATTGAAGAGCCTGAGGAAACCATAATGCATTTTGTAATTCAAATCAGTGGATGAATAATTTTGTAGCAAGTAATTTCACTATACGATATAAAAATAGGATATGACGCATTGTAATTTGTTCCTAATTCTAACATGTTTCAACACCAAGAAGTTTATACATCTATCCACCACAAGGTTAAAAGAAAAGATACAGGGTAGCTTACAGGTGAAACAAATTCAAATTCAAAATGACGAACATCTTTTCCACAGTTTGATCTGGTCAAAGGAAGATTCTTTACCTGCATGATCAGAACAAAATAAAGTGAGGTATGCTACAAAAAGAGATGACTAGGTGGTAGATAAGTTTTTAGAAATGTCTGTTCATGAAAAATATAAGCTTAGAAAACACACATTGAGAAAATCAACTCTACAAAATTCCGAATGTTCTAAGGATCAATTAACACTTCATCAATCAACATCAATTATAATAGATTAGATGCTATACTTCTTAAAATACAAGGAAATGTTAACTATAAAAATGACATACAAACATTTAATTTATCTAAAATTCTGTATGCATGAGCATCAAGATGTCAATATAATATCATGCAATTCTATTGTTAAATTAGATTTGTTAAATTCATATTCAACAAAAAAAAGTTAACAAGTGTGCAAGTCCTAATCCCAGAGTCAGTGGGTCCTTTCACAAATACATGCTAATAAAATAGTTCTCACACAGAATAAACATTTCATTTGTAACTTGTAATAGATGTAAACCAGTAAAATACTAAATATTCTATACTACAGAAGAGATGGTGCTTTGATCTATGTACTATAAACTGTTTATTAGTGGACCATAAAACCCCAATTATTGAAAACTGTTACTGAACACTAGTGATAGGAGAATGCACATATTCTACATATTGTTTACAACTACTAAAGATACAGTGTCTTATCCTATACCATCTTAAGAAAGCAGCCAGGTGTACTTCTGTCAGAAAATGCTTTTCCAGGGTGCACTGATCGAGCACTTCCAATTTGAATACTAAGACATGTTAAATCTGAAAGAGTCACATGTTATTCTTGTCAAAATAACAATAGAAAAGGCCTTATCAACAATGAGGGTAAAAATGTGTAACTCCACCAAACCATTACAGCTAAAGCTCAACCAAATCAAGCATAACCAGATTTAAGAACACCAAAGAAAAATTTCCACACCTTTGGGTGTGTTATATAAGTGAGTGTGTACTGCTTTTGCCTAAAAGTGACAAAAAATCAAAATGCTCTCGTATGTTTAAGCACCAACAACTTTCAAGGCTTAACCTAAGCAATTCAAACACACAACTCATATCCCACATCCAATAACATGTCAACAATATCATTAAAGTAAGCACTTTTACCAATTTGAGACTATTTCATTACTTGATATGCAAAGTCTAATTACCTAAGCATAGAAGTGCGCTACCCAATTCAATTATTCAAAGAGATGGTGAATCATAAACAACAAAAGCGACATACATGCAAAGACTTTTGGAGGTAACAAATTCAGAAAGATTGCAAGTCAACCAAGAACTTAACCAGTTTGGAATACCCGAAGTACTAGAAAAACGTGACTCATGATTTTCAGAGTTGTGATATGTGATCTGGACTTTTGGTTGATCAATGAAAACTGCATCTTGAATCACAACATCAGGACCATTTGGTAAGAATTGTGGTTTAATCATATTTAACATTCTCCACAGAGAAGACATCCAAGGATCCAGAGAAGCTTCATAGCTACAAATAATTATACCATCTTTAGTCGTCACTTGAAACATACAATGAAGTAAAAAACATTGATTTTGATTAAAAATATAATAATTTTAATTAAAATAATTAATTACAAAACATGAGGTATTCAGTATAACAAAGTTCTCGGTACCATGTAGTAGCAAGCTCTAATATAGAAAAATATTAAAAGTAGATTCATATCTTCCATAGAGCATTACTCAAGGTACCCATGTTTTTGCCATTGTGACCTTTTAAATTAAAGAGTATAGAAAAATAATAATAGTCACTACTCAATGTCAGAAACAATTGTCACTTAATCATGACATCGTGTCGTGCAAGTGGCTACTTTCTGATGAAACAAGTTAGTTGAGGCCTAAGTGAGACTTGAGGGTGTCCTTCCACTATAGAACAACTTACGCCAATAAGGTTTGAAGGATTTGTCAAAAGGATGCAAAACCTTTCTGGCAACATGCTCCGTTTAAAATTTGGTTCATTATTTGTTGAAGCATAATGCACACAAAAGTATCAGCTGGTAAGGTTAACATTATTTAGAGAAACAAGAAAAGAACTTGGTGTCAAATGGCAATGTTCTGTTTACTTAAATTTGGTACATTTTTTGTGGAGCTTAAAGCTCAAATTTTTTAATTGTACTACTTAGGTTCTCAATCTGATTTGGGATAGAGTAGTATTCATAACCACTTTATGTCTGTATAAAGGAAGGCACCATTCAGTCATATACAGAGATCAGCATCTTGGCTTCATTTTTCATTTTATATTTACCAGATGCATCTTGTTCCTTCTTTATGGATGACTTATTATTGTTCCCTTGACTGTAAATTCCCTCTGTTTCCTCTGTCGTATGGATGCACATGTGTAAACATGTATTGTTGCTCACAGAAGCATTTGAAAATGGAAATGATCCTTTGAATCATTCTATCAAAATCTATAACAATGGTGCTTCATTGGCCTTATATTTGTTCTTACCAAGGTCTTTCTAAAGCAGCAGACGAATCTGGTAAGCAAAGGGATTGGCATCCTTGCTTCAGTCCTGTTTCCTATGCTAACTTAATGATCTCTTTGTTTTTGAGCTCTAGAGGATACCTTCCCTTTGCCGAGATGAACTTACTCTTCTCTCTGAATGTTTTATATCTAGTTCAGATGTTTAAAGTAGAGCAGTAATTTGTAAGAACATTTAAATACCTTATCGTTGGCCACATAAACTTAATATCTCTTCGAGTATTTCTTCTTCTAGTTCATAAATTCAAAGTAGTGTAATAATTATTTGAATGTTATTACATATTGTTTTGCTTTACTGACGTTAGTGGAGACGCTGGAGACCAAACACAAGGTCTTGGCATTATAAATTAGAATAGATGATTCAAACTCCTATTCATTGTACCAACCATACCTTATAGATATTAGAACTCGTGTTAAGATACGTTTTCAACTAAAGGAATAAGGATTAATCATAAATCAGAAGAGAAGTAATCTTGTGTTTGAAGGAATATCAATTATAAATAAAAAAATAATTGAACTCTCAATTAGTACATTCTAGATAGATGAATTAGTAATCTAAAAACATCAATTTCATACTTTACAAGAATAGATGTGTATGTTTGAACTATGCCAAGTAAAATTGTCCAATTGACAACCTAACATGTAACCATACCCTGAAGGGTGTTGATCATCTCCCAAGCCCCTTTCTACAATAGCTGTTCCTCCAAGGTCCATTAATCTTTTATCTAGCTTCTTCGCAACAAACTGTGAGTGACAGTTCACAAGTAAGGTTTTATCCAAAACATCAAACTAAAGAAAATAAATATATCTGGCAAGACAGTAAAAAACGCTTTGATAAAACTTGTAGTGTAACTAAGTCATTTTCAATATTCTCCGGTGCCTACTATGCCCACATTCTCACAATGTTTCAGCATCAAGAGGTACATAGTCAATAATCAATGCAACACTTATGAGTGTTACACTTCATTCAACAAATAAAGCACAACATCAAATGTGCAAGAATTAATACTTTACATTGTACTTCTGATAACCAGAATCTCCCAAGCCGAAAACCGCATAAGAAACCCCTTTAAGCCAATGCCGGCCTAGGTTTCTCTGAAGAAGATATCTCCAAAACACCTGCAAAGGAAAAAGAATAATAAACAAAAACAAGCCAAAATAAGAGTTTAGTTTAATTTTCATGCTCTGAAGTGTATTGAATTTCACAGTCAACTAATAGGAAGCCAACTTAGATAAAATGTCAACAATATATCTAACGTACACAACACTCTATTTGAATGATTATGTAAAAAACCTTTAAACTATCAGCACATTTAAATTGAATTGTGAAAACAATTTCAAATAACATCACGAAAAGTTTTCAAAAAACAAAAATGTAAACAGTAAGTAAAGACCCTTTTAAGTTAGTCACCTTCATAGAATCAGGTGTATCACCCTGGCCTGTTGTGGAAACAACAAAAATGACAGCCTGCTCCTGCGGCAACAAACTCTGTACAAACGCACCAACATTGAACAAAAAACTTAAAATTTGATTTCAAAATAACATTTTTGGCACACCCAACAGAAGATGTTTCATTTAATTGCAACACATACAGGGTCATATTGATCAAGGGAGAGAAGGCTGACGGGACAAGCTCTGCGTTCAGCTTCGCGAGAAAGACGTTCGGCTACGTCCAATGCATTGCCGGTTTGAGTGGCATACAATATGAGGAATTTATGCATCACTTTCACCTTCAATAAATTCAAAGCTAAGAACTTTTCAGTGAATCAGAGAAAGGGGTTTTGATAGGGATTTGCTGCGTCGTGGCTATTAGCTCCCGGAGCAGGTGGCTGAGCAATGAGCAAAAGAGGAAGTAATGTGAGGGGAAAGAAGAGTAGAGGAAAAGAAGAAAGGTGGAAATATTAATCTTTATAGTTTCAATAAAAAATAATTATTTTTTGCAATTTTTGCTAAGAGACAAAATCATTTTTTTTAATTATAATGAAAACAGAGGGGAAATAAAAAATTAAGAAGCCACAACTAAAAATATAAACTAGTTATATGATATTAATAACATTTTAAAGCAATGGAATAAATATAATTAGTTCCTAATTACATATTTAAACACAAAATAATTAAATCAAAACTTTTTTAATAAGACAATTTAATTGCGGTTATATAAACTACCTAAATGATTTCCAATCAGAACTTTAGCTGTAAGAGACCTCCTCCTATTCAGTTAATCAACTCCTTTAAACCATTTACATTAAAATTTATTTGTATTACAAAATTAATTTTGTATTACACGCAATATCTTTTTTATAAGTAATCCGTGACCATAATGATGTAAAAACGTTAAACATATCAACATTAATAATCTTATTATTACTAACAGAAACATAAATTTTGTGGCATGTATCCTTTATCTTTTATTATGCTTGACTTACAAATAATATATGTATAATTTTATTTTATGCAATTTTACTTGTTTATAAAAAAAAGATAATTAATTATACTATTTATTATAAATTATATTGAAGTTATATCATAATAAAAATTATTATATAAAATTAAACATTTTAAACATTCACATCTTATTAAATATTTTAAAATTCACATCTTAAATTTACATGTAAATTAAAGATAATTATTTTTTTAATCTAAATAAGACCAGATCAAATTAAATTTACATATTTGATATTGGTATAATTTGTTATAAATATTATATGATGACTTTAAATTATTATAATAGAAAAACAGAAAATTAACTTGAATACCTAAAAATGTACCAATATTTCAATTTGAATCACGTATCCGTGTCTAACATGTATTGTATCCGATACTTTAGGATATTTTAATGATAGTTATCAATGAAATATATAATTTCTAAAATCGTAATACATTACAATAAAATCTTTGAATAATGATCAATTTTAGTAAAAAAAAATAATTAATCACTATATAGTGACCAATTTGACAACTAAAATAGTTTCAAAAAATTATTATTAATTTCTAAATTAATAATTAAAATAGTTTCAATAATAAATAGATTTTTAAATTGATCACTAACATTAGCTTCTAGATATTGATTACCAAAATAATTGATCTCTAATTAAAAAATTTGGATTTACATATTAACAATCATATATTTATTATTTATTATGTTTATAAGAATTATTATAAAATTTTTAATATTCATATATTACGTATCGTATTCTATTATTTTGAAAATAAACATATTAACGTATCGAATATGTGCATCATTGCCCTACATAAAAGATCACATTAGAGATAGTTATAAACGATAGATATATTATTTTTTAATATTTTACTTATATACACATACAAAACTGACTATCCCAAATAATAATAATGATAAAAAAAAGTATATGCCACAAATAATTAGGAATATAGACTGAAAATGCAAAAATAAAAATATAAAAATTACTGGACCATACATTTTTACAATGCTTCAAAAATTTAGATCTTTTGCCGCAGTGTCATGCTAGGGAGTAAAAACCGAATAGCGCCCTAATTTACTTATTCTTTATGGACTTCGGCAGATGGTTCTAACTTTGTACTACTATGTACACTATCTATTGGACTTCCAGACATTTCTGTCTGCGGTTCACTACTCTTCTCATCAACACCGTTTTTCTCAGCATCATCACCATTACCTGGTTCACGAACTCCCTGTTGACGTGTTACAGAATCTGAGGTTACTTCGTCTTCCATTGATCCTTCAACTTCTACCTCAGGCTTCTGATCACAAGAATTTAGTTCATTTTCGGGGATTGAAGGCTCCTCTTCTTCAACCCCTGAGTTTTGCAAATTTTCCTCCTTCCCAGCATCTACCTCAGGCTCTTGATCACCAGAACCTAGTTGATTACCTGGGATTGATGTCGACTCTTCTTCGATCACTGAGTTCTGCAATTTTTTCTCCATCTCAGCTTCTACCTCAGACTTGTGATCACTAGAAACTAGTTCATTTTCTGTGATTGATGTTCCCTCGTGCTGAAACCTTGAGTCTTGCAATTTTTCCTCCATCTCTGCTTCTACCTCAAGCTTTTGATCACAAGAAACTAGTTCATTTCCGGGTAATGCTGTTTGCTCTTCTTGAAGCACTGAGTTTTCTAATTTGTTCTCCGTCTCCTGATTCTTATTATCAAGAGGCTTGTTAGTACCGGGACACGTTCCATGATGTTCCTCTTTGTCAACCTCCACACATTCATCACCTTTCAGTTCCTTGTCACTATTGATGGATTTCGAAATAGAACATTCTTGAAACTCAACATCTCCAATAGAACTTTCAGATGATATTTTAACCGGGCCTTTGCCTTCCGCGGTATGCTCTGTTTCTGAATCATCTTCTTCATCCTTACTATTAGAGACAGGAAACGACTGAAATGCATCCCAATCATCTTCACTGACTTCATCTTCTTCCTCGTCATTTTCATCAGTCTGCATCACAACGGCTGGTGGTGATGGTACATAAGGTTTCACTTTACTTCCTTCTGATGGCTTCGGCGATTTTATGTCCAAAACTGGTACTTTTACTTCTATTGGATTTTTATCATGCGCTACAGAAGCTCGGATTACACCCTGCGAATTATAAAGGGTAGTGGGACCTCATCATTTTTATGCACAGAAACAAATTTGGCATTTCTAAAGAAATTTCTAAACAAATTAGAAATCTCCGTCAGCATCTTTCAGGTATTCAATTAGTATTAGTATAAAAAAAGGAAGTGCTATAAACGTCCATCTGTAGCAAAGAAGTACCTGAAGTTGCTGGCGGTGAAGAGGAGGCATTGATAGTAAAACATCCTTGAAATGAACGGCTGATGAAGGAATTTGAGCAAGGCGAGAAACAAGCACAACAGCTGTGCTTCTTAAATCTCTGACTTCCTGTCATTTATTTGCATGATCAAAAGAATGTATAACAAAATCAAGAAGCTAACGTTACCAACAGAAACTCCCAGTTCATATTACCTGAGAAAACCCAGCTTCGGTTGACAAGAAAATCATGACAATTGCCTCTAGAAGTAGGTTCATAAAACTTCTCTGGCAGTCATTACCTTTTGACAGTGCTTGTAATAGTACCAGGAGACTCAGGCATTCACTAGCAATGGTTACTGATTCTCTTGTTATAGTATTCTGTTATCAATCAAAGTATGTAATCCTTTAGCTACACCATAAATTGCAAAGTTGAATATTAATCTGAACTAATGACAATATTAGATGCATTAATGGAAAAAAAAATGAAATATTCGCTATACCTTAAATAGTTTGTTGATTAAAGTGAAAATATCAGTAATTAGCTCCCCAACAATAAACATCATAAAAGAGTTATCTTCTGTATTAACTCTTTGAATCCTGGATTTCAGAAATTGCAATCCTATTGCTTGAACCTATTAAGAAGAAAGTTCTGTCATTAGAATTTATTTCTGGGTAAGAGCCATAGTCATAAGGTGTGATATTTCTTACATAATAATTTACCTGCATATTTGAATCACTAAGTAAAGTTTGGATACATCTAATACAATATTGTAGTGCACCAACACAGATGGAGTTCCTTGCTTCACAATCTTCGGCATATTTACTTTCAAGAGCTAGTTTCGAAATGGATATAATTTGGTCAAGAGAAAATGAAAGTTTTGTATGTATTAGCTTGCGTTGGTTGAGACTTTTAACCACCAAATGGAATTCCTCAATGCAATCCTTAGTCAGAGCAGCGACGACGCTCAGACAAGTTCCAAACATATCTCTTAGAGGGATAAAGCTATCATGAGGGTCAGCCTCATCTGCAAAAAAAAAAAAAAAAAAAGAAAAAAATTGGGTAAAAGATCCATCAGTTGTCAAGTTGAATGAATCGGCTAGCTTGAAGCCAAGATCCAGCTCAAATATCTTGAAACTTGAGGAACTCGAGTAATTTCTTCCATACAAAGATTGTACCATTAAATTAAATTAAGAATAGTGAAATTGCACATGAGCAAACATTGAGGAAATACATGTAAAATATTAACATTCAAAATAGGAATGCATATGGAGGCATGAATGAACACAGATGACCCTGCTTCCAACTAAAATGGCTTACCATCAATGATTCTCTTTAATAAAGGAATTGTACAGTGGACCATGTCAATGGCTTCTGATAAGCACACCTCAGTTGAAGCCTCCCTTACGCACTTGTAGCCAATTAAAACTAACGCCAAAACCACTGATTTGGGATTCTTATGCATCTTAAGTAATCATTATAAGAAGAAATCATCAACGAACACAATTTTAGAGAAGAAATATAACTAAAGAAAAAATTAGGATAAAATATTGCACAACTTCCATGAATACATAACTGTAGATATTTGACAAAAAAGATAATGGCTCAAACAGAAATCAGTCATCCAGTATCATAAACAACACACCTGGGCCTCCATACGGTTGATGACTGCCTTTGTTGTGGTACATAGTGTTTGTATCACATTTACTCCAGAATTTGGATGAGTTACTGAAGTTGTGTCAGCACTAGACAACACAAGAATATGAAATGTTTAGCACAATATGTATATCCAATGCAAAACTTCCATCAAATAATTGAAACAGCCATAATCATCAGTCATAAGAAATTAAATACCTCTGAAACACTTTAAAAAGGTAGTTTAAACAAAGTTCCATAGTTTTCAAAGCCAAATTTTCACTATTGAAAATTTCTTGTGGACAATTCTGTGCAACCTGTGGAGAAGAATTGAAACTTGAACTTTATAAGTCTCAAAAACATAACGAAGCAGCAAAAGCTTGCTAGACTACAATGAGAACCTATTCTGCCGTAAGAATAGAGTGTATGAAGTGTTGAGAGAAAATAGAATGCGGGGTCACCATCCTTAAATCAGTTTATCAAATGACTACCTGTGATAAAATGGATATCGCCAGACTGTGCCAAGAATTATCCATGTAAGTGGAATATTGAAGAATCTGCATACATTAAAAAGAATAGGATATGTAAGAATAGTTTTATTCATGCCCATTCCATATGATATAAACTCAACCATATAGGCACAAAAATTATTATGACTGCAAACAAGTAAGAATCTTCTCTAGTGGACTACCATAGAGATCACACATTGATTAAGAATAAGATTAGATTATAATATGTAAGTTAAGTGCAACCCTCATCTTATAAGTTAGCTTTGTGAGATTGAATTAAACATAAACCCATTTATTAAGACATACATATATTGAATAGTCAAGATTAGTCATTAATTTTTCAAACACTGTACTCTGAACCCGTAAAGACAAAAAAAAAGTATCTAAATTGTCCAGGACAGTCAGAAGATTTAAAAAAGTCACAGGTTCTCCAAATTCAATGTAAACCATGGGGCTCTAAATCACATGTTGTAGCTCTAAAATAGAGGAAACTAATATTTCACAAGAACTAATTTATTATGAATATCCATGTCAATTACATTTGGAAATTCTTTGTCAAGAACCATCTCTCCTAACACTTAGGTGGAGGAACGAGAATGATTTTACACACAAGATAAAACACCCACCTGCAACAGTTCTTTGCAAATATCCACGGTAAGTAACCCGGCTCCGAAAAATCTTTCAGTCATAAGAAATTGAAACATAGGAAGTACAATTTCATATAATTTCAAGCCTGAGGATTTCACATCATTACTTGACAAGTTACCACAGTGCTTAGCACTGAGAAAAGTATGCTGTAAAATTGGTTGGCAAAGGACGGGATGTTGTGACTGAAACAGGCCAAGAAGAGAAAAGCCCCACACGAACTTAAAATCTTCACACTTCAATTCAACCATGCTATATGGATGTTGAGTGGCACTATGTTTTATGGTGTTTTCAACTGAGGCTTCGTTTCCTTCAGAACCCACAGGAACTGCATCAAGTGCAAGTGCTTGCAAAATTACAGGCCAAGATTCATCTAAGCATGGACGCAATTTTGAAGATACAATAGGTGATTGCAGTCCATCAAGGAACAGATTCCACTGCAAAAAAGGAGCAACTAGAATGAGAAGGCAGTCATAAAGATATTCACAGTTTCAGGTTGATCCAGGTTTCATCTCCCAATAAAATTATGCACTCATTAATATTTGATAAGTTCAAATTCTGGCACACCTTCCTCTTTGGGCTAAGGCATAAGCATATATAGCTATAATCTTTCAATGTATGGATCCAGTACTTTCCCAGAATACTTGAGCTTTTTTGGAACAATGGTAATAGTGCCAGGTACTTATCTGGAACTCCATCCTGCTGCTTCCTCATGGATGCATATATATAACACTTAAGAGAAGCATGAGCCGCCAGAAGTCTTATTTTAATCTAAAATATAGAGTATAAGTAAGACAAAAGGTCTAGACAATTAATATCTCAAAAATTATCAAATACATATAACAGTATAGTCACATGCCTTGCTTGTGACCCATTCTGCAAATGAAGGATAGTAAATGTCCTCAAAGTCATTCAATGGGCGAGAAATTAACGAGAATATGCGCTTGACCACCACTTGATCTCCACTGATGATTCCACTTGTTAGTATCTGAAATTTTCAGATACTAATGAGCTATATTTAATTGCAAACTTGAGGAACTTCGCAAATATATTTGCAACTTCCAAATAATAGTTTATGAAATGTTCGAGAGAAGCCCAATTGGATTTACATAAGTGATTTTGGGGGATTTCTAAAAATGTAAAGTCAATTTCAAAGATAGGAAAGAAAATGAGGAGAAGGATTAGATCTGCTACCTTAGTAGCTAAGTGCAAGCCTGCCTCCAATAAGCTAGGACTAGAAGATGTGTCCAAGGTAGTACGAACTGCAGATACTAGCTGGGCCTATATTTAGTACAGTTTAAGTTATTCCAAATAAATCACAAAAGTCATAATCAACTAAAACCATAAAAACAAGACATTACATGGGACTATGTAACAAAAGCAGTACGAGAATTAATTAAATGATCCTTAAAGAAACAAAAGAACTTCTTAGTTGACTAAAGAATGGAAATCTTGCGAGGGAAAACAAATTTGGCACATCTTCTTAAATACCTGATACTGTTCCAGTAGAAGATGCCCAGGAAGCTCCGGGTCAGCTGATTTTTCAAACTGTTAATCCAAATTCAAATACAAGAACAAATTAATAAAACCTCACCAGTAGAGAGATAACAAGATTAGGATACATCAAGCAGTACATACACAACATCAAATTAAGCAGAAAATAAACATTAATTAGTATCTTCGAAATGAACTCCAGATATATAATTAATAAAAGTGATCAAGTTCTTCAACAGTTTCAAAGTAAACAACAGTCAAATTATCACTGACTGTCATACACAAATAAAATTAAGCAGAAAATAAACATTAATTAGTCTCTTCTAACCTTTTCTCCAGATATATAATTAACAAAAGTGATCAAGATCTTTAACACTTGGTTGAAACTTTTACACATTTCAAAGTAAACAACAGTTAAATTATCCCTAACTATCTAGATAGAAGAAAGTATGTGTCTTATTAGAGTTCTAAAGCCTCTCCTTTAGTTCTATCACAAACATGTAGCTAATAAATAGAGCCTCCCACAGAAAATAATAGATAGAAGAGACAAAAATGTTATCAGAAAAGGACGCGAGAGAACAAAGGCATTCAAGTTGCAAAGGCATCATATTTCACAGGGAACATATTACCTTGTCCACAATAGTGCCAAGAAGACTGACGCCTACTGGCTGCATGTTCTCAAATTGAATTGTGCTAATCTGTTATGGAGGGAAATGAGACGGGAGGGTGTGATTGATTTTGAATATCAAATAAAAGTGCAAAAGGTAGATCATGCATGGCTAAGCAGCACCTGATAAGCAAGTGATATTAACTCTTGCAAGTGGAGAACCAACCAATTACTAGTAGTAGGTTGCCCACTTGCATGTTCTTTCCTTGCCAAGGTTAGATCAAAATGTGCAGGATTTCTTCCAACAGCATCTGGTAGATGGCTTAAGCATCTGAAACAACATTAATTATTCAAACAACAAACAATATTAATGAAAGACGATACAAAATTTCAAAGTTAACTTTCCATAAAAGGATGAGGATATTTTTAGCATTAGACACATTAACATCATCAAATGAGAGAATCCTTTCCTCAATTATCTATAGTGGTAAACAAAGAGGGTGATTATACTATAAAATTGGGTAAATTTATCATTGACAGATACATGCAAGTTCTAAAAATTTAAATTAGAAGTTGTGAAGTACATACTCTGCAGCAAAAAGTCTGGTCTTATATCTGAGGTACTTCTCCCTATTAGTAGCACCAATGGATGCTTGAAACTTGTCACTTTGTATGTTGTTGGATCCAGCAACCATATTTTCATCATCTCCAAGGTTCAAACCCGAATCACCATCTTGGTTATCATTTGCCCCAACATTGTTACTTTCTGTGTTCCTCATTGATGTTGCAAGGACCTGTAATAATCCCATCATACCATAGTGAAGAGTATTGAGAAGTGTCAGAAAATATCTTTTGACCCAAAAACCAAGGTTATTGGTTGGAGTTTGACTATTGACATCATTTACTTGCAATATTCCTCTATAGCACATCTACTATAAATGTGGGGTAGACCGGAGGCAATTTAGTAACATCTAACTTTTGAAAAAGTGGTCAAAGCAGCATGATCCATCGAAACCTGAACCAATGATGTTGTTTTCTATCTATTTTGCTCACTAACAGTTTAGTAGCAAAAGTAGTTACTGTCATTTGAGCTTGCTTTGCAATTTGGTAGTAATATCTACAGTTCACCCATGTGTCACTATGTTACAGGTTACAGATATACCATTCTATCATTGTAGATAAGACAATTGTATGGGGTTGAATCACTTGAGGTCACAAGCATTTTTCTCACAATAAGGATCTTCCTCAATCCTTGTTTTACAAGACAAATCCCTGCCCTTGTTATATACAATTACTTAGATATCACCCCCCCCCCCCCAACACAGAGGAATAAATCCTTAGACGGCCCAGTCAAAAACAAAAATAATATATCACATGTGCATTAATTTCCAATTTCCTTCAAAAGCATCAGTTTTTGTGTCTATTTGCAGTACAGTTCTGGACACTGCAATCGTGAAACATATGCTTACCACTTTGCGACATACTGATATCCAATGTGAAGGACATGAAGGACAAGCTGCACAGAATAATCGCATAATTGTTGTTCGCACCAAGTTTCCAATTCTGCACAAATGAAAGCAGTCTAAGCCAAATACTAATTGCTATAAATCACCATGGCCAATTTGTTAATCACAGATAAATGATACTGTGGTTGACAGTGGAAAATGCCATCATCCCCCTTTTCCCTCTTAAAAGGAATTCATTAAACCAGCCCCTCTTCCCACCCTTCTCCCTCAAGAAAATAAAACAACAAAAATTGTAAAACCAGAGGAAGAGCCAACGAATAATCTTACGAGAAAATAATCTTCAATACAAAAATATCCTTTGAAGATTGAAACATTTAAAACAAAAACAAAGAAACCAAATACTAGCTTTTGTACTCCTTATGACATCTCTTTGCTGCTTGAATATAAAGTCTTACTTTTTCTATAAAAAAAAAAATTCTAAGTGGGTTTATGTCTAACTCTACGCATATATATTATAACTCGGCTTTATTCCTAGTTAATGTGGGATCTCTAACACATTCCTTCAGACCTAGGAATAAACATCTTGAGCATGGAATTAAATATTTGTGAGTAATCTAATAGGAGTCCGATAAGGGTGACATAATGGTCCCAAAAGCTTGACTAGGACAAGCCTTGAATGGCTCTAATACCAATGTAGCAATTAAGAAAACCTATATTCCGGTAGCATTAATTGGTTCATAACGAAGTCTTGAGTGATACAAGTGGGCCACCTACCATACCACACTCTAATCAACCTTATTTAAAAGAGATAACAATCACATTCTCATCACCTCTACTTGTAACAACCAAACACTAAAAGATAAGGAAATAAAAATATGTTAAAATAAATAGGAAGACTCTAAATACAATAGACAGAATGATGACATTTTGATCCTTATAATCTTTACAACACAAATGCATAGGTAATTACCCAAAATATTTCAAGAAACTAGTAATAAAAAAGATGTTTGATTTTCATCTTAACCAAAGAACTAATCAACAGGAGAGGGTAAGAAAATTTGTTTATCTATGTCCGTACTCGGAATCAGTTTCCTCATCAAGCATAAAAAACAGGTTATCTTCAATCTGTTCAACAATAATTGAAGCCTGCAAAGATTAAAATCAGGTCTTAGCACAACAATCTGACATGCTAGCTTTTCTATATTGAAAACATATAAAGATGGGAAACCAACTGGATCTTTCTCAATTAGATGCCTTAGAGTAGACACAGCAAGATGCCGCAAAGTTGGCTGCATTTAGAAAAAGAAAAAAGAAAGCCTAAGCAGAAAAGAAGAGCTAATAACACATTATTTCCTATAATGATAAATACATCAGAGGGAAACCTGTCTTGATGACAAAGTAGACAGAAGAGTCTGCACATGGGAGTGTACAGAAACAGCTTGAGGTGCAAATAGAACAAGCTGTTGTGTGAAGCGAGCACTCCTGCAACAAAAAAAGAAAACTTTCTATACTATAAATAAAACAATACTTTGAAAACTACCTTCCCCAAAGCCAGAAACAATATGACAACAAGAAAATATTAACTATATTATAAAATGTGGAATGAAGAAACATACTCGAGCATAGTTGAAGTTTCTTGCCAGCAGCTAATCTCGGCAATAACAGACTGGAAAGGGAAAAAATACTGTATGAAGCATAAAAAAATGCAGAAGACTCTAGATTATTTTAACAATCTATGTCCCCCTTCAGTGCTGTTAGAGATATTTCTCTTTTCTATTTGTTGCCACAAGTAACTGTTTTTTCTATTCTCAGTTAATATTAACTGTTAGTAATTCTATGATCAATATATAAGTCTCGGGTAACAAAGAATTATCAACTTTTCTGTATGTACATACTCATTTTCAGTATCAATCTATTTTCTTTCAACAAGTGCATAGGTTGTAGGGTAAGACTGCAACTCTGGTATCTTTAAGCAGGCTTCCTGAACACAGCAGCTGATGCCTTTAATGGAAGCTTTCCAAACAGACATGCCGAGAAATTTATCTCTACTTCATTGAATTTTGTTTTTCAATATTTATCATGTCCATTGGTGTTTCCTTATTCATTAAAGAGGATCATTTATCCTAGACATTCTTTTTAAATTATAATCATTTTCTCTTTCCTCTCGATAACTTTATATTTTTATTGATAATTAAAAAATACTAGAAAAATTCACCTTGGAGCGGGAGAAAAAAATGCTTCCTGGGACAAGCTCAGGGCCAAGAACAGTAACTATAGCATTTATAAGACGACCAACTCCCTGTTGAATGTCTACTAACCCATTCTCGTCTGATAAAAGAATGTCCATAGCAAGAGAAAGTGTCGCCTGTGAATAAACGTAGAAGAACCACATGATGTCTAATAAGAGATTATTTTACACAATAAAGTCAGGTGAAACTATCTGATTAACCAATAAAAGTAGCTAATAGTTTTCTCAATATTTGGATGTCGAACAGCAAGCACAATGGAAAATAACTATTGCTCCATTGGCTGGATACATTATGAATTTATGATGGAATGGAAATTTATATTGGTTCAATCACACCTCTCCCACCCCTCTTTGAAATTGTGAGGAATATAATTTAAGGATTTTGGATGTAATTGGGTACAGTCCATCCAATTCTAGTTCAAAAAATTCAAACGATGGAACATATCAAATCTCCATTCCATCATGCTCTATTCCTTCACTTTCCCCATATTCAAGTTCATTTTTCTCTTCATATTTCTTATGCAAAAAGTTGGATCAAAGTAGATACAAGAAAGATGTGGATACAGAAATGAACTTTGACAAATAGCCAAGGCAGATGGCAGCTGAGAGAGGAATAAGCAACGTTTTCTCAACCATATAAATATTCATTTGTTGAAACAGCTTTATCTGGAGCATGGATATTAAATTCAAATAATAAAAACACTGGATAGCTCAGATGAATCAATCAGTTACATTTCATAGAACTTCGTCAATTTGGTCCTTAACAAATATATCATCACATTAAAACAAATGAATATTTGTCAAAGCTCTTCGTGCTGCAATTATTCTGTCAGATCATTAATTCTATTTGAGACAAAATATCAAAAACTATATTAATAAATTACCAATCTTAAGATGCTTTGATTCAAACTATGAATACCTGGACATGAGAGACAAAGGACAAGCCAGCAGCTTCAATAGTTAAAAGAAGACCATGCATAGACCAAATCTGCAGATTAGCTACCAAACTTTTAGCCAGTGAGGATATAGAGCTCACTGTTGCTGGCACTAGAGTTGACAAAGCAATCCCTCCTGCACTGCAGTCGAGGTGTGTAAGAAAAGAACTGTCAAAACTAATATAGAGAGAAGATGATTTTGTACACTTGGTAAAGAGTGACAGAATTATAAAAAAAAGTGAACCCTATAGCAATAGGAAAAAGGAAGTAACCCTTTAATTGTTCATATAAGTTTGATATAGTCAATAGATCTGCTCAGCCAAATATCTAAGCTGAGATCTTAAACGCACAGACAAAAGCAACAGAAACATCAAGTAAACCTTCTACCAGAACCAATGTGGTTTTGCATAAACTAATTCACAAAGTGGAAAGTATTTTTTAGAAAGAAACTACTGTAAAAGTGTAAAATTTCTCGTTTCTGCTATTTCTGTCAATATTAGCAACCCTTTCCCTTTTATTACATCTCAATTGTTAATAATCTTACAATGTATTATTACTTAATTCTTCTATCCACAATTTTTGTTAGTGTTCAAGATTTTACTTTTTCGTAACCTAAATGATAACTAAATTTCTAAATTTGAGTCCTGGTTGGGTATCCTGAACTCTACTCCATTCTCCTCAAACCAACACAAAATGTTTTGGTCCCTTAATTCAAGGGCCTTCTTGCAAAATCTATTTTCCAATTCCACACTCATGCTTCAAACAAGGCTACCTTTTCTCTCTTGATAGAATCTTTGGAAATCCAAAGCTCCTTCAAAGGTCATTTCTTTAGAAGGTGCTTAATAAAATAATACAACTGATAGTAGGTTTGTAAGTCCAACAATAAGCATATCAAATCTCACTTGGATAGCCTTTAATATCATTTTAAAAAAGGAACTTCTAGTCTAACTTAATGTTACAAAACCAACTAGTAAAGGAATATTTCTACCCACTTATATAGTATAATTTGACCATATATCCAGTCAATGTGGGATCCTCAACACAACTCCTCACATCAAGGATTGGACATTTCAAGCATGAGATTAGATATTTGTGGATGGTTGATAGCAAAAAACTTTGCAGGGACAAACTTTGGTACCAACTTAAGAAATGAACTTCCACTCTAACTCGATCTTTACAAAATTGACTGGTAAGGGAAGGTTTTCACCCATTTATATAGTAAAATTTTACCATATCTCTAGTTAATGTGGAATCCTTAACACAACCCCTCATTCCAAAGATTGGACACTTTGAGCGTAAAACTAGATATGTGTGGATGAAAAGCTAGTCACTTCGACCATAAGAAATGACTAATGTATAAGACTAATACATGTTAGCAAATTGCAGAAGATCTAGTTTTATGCTCCCAAAACTAATATAGTCAAATATTGATACTCTATACGTTCAACACTTTTGGAACAATTAAAAGAATGAAGATTGGAAACCAATGGACAGAAACAAATTTAAAAACTAGACCTTCTGCAATTTGTTAACATGTATTAGTCTTATACATTAGTCAGATTTTGTTTTTAATAAACCTTGTACTGGTAGTGCCACTCTATTACTGTTCTGTACCCTTTTATTTTCAGTTATTTGGTTTTGCTGGTTTGTAACCATCAGTAACTGTTTTGTAACTGTCAGTAACTGTTTTTCACCATCTTCTTTTTCTGTCTATTCGTTCTGGTGTGAAATGAACATAAGAGTGTAATTTTTCAAGTGCCAATATACAGGACTTATTTTTCAATACATTACAACTGTCAAAAGCTTAAACATTCGTGTATTTCTTCCAATTCTAACATGGTATCAGTAAGGAGGAGAATTTTAAAAAGCATGTAAAACCAATTACTTCTTTTATCCACTCAATTTGGATAGAACTTCTTGTGTACTAAAGAAAGTACCAAATTAACATTATTTTACACATTTCAATTTCTTTTGTAAGGGATATTTATGTCCTTTTGTATACATGCTTTTCCTTACTTCTATTGTGTATAGTATCAAACAAAGAAAAGAAAATCATTACCTTTCTTTCCTTTCATTTTCATTCCTACCTATTAAATATAGTGAAACTAGGTTTGAGATTAATCTCCCTTGAGTAGAAAATACGCATAGGGGGTGGTATTTATAATGAAGAAAATATGAACTAAGCCCAAAATACATACAAAGAATAATAACAATAGAAACAGAAAAGAAGATAGAAATAAGATATTAATGATATCTTAACACTACCAAACAACCTACTATTATCCCATTTTCTACTCTTTTTCTTTTCTTTTCTTTCACTTCCTTTTTTAAACCAAGCTAATCACAAAGAAGGGTTTGTGCTAAAGTATAGATAAACACAGCTCAATCAAAACAAATAAAAACAATTGAAAATATGAAAATATTAGTGATGATTAATCTGTGTAGGGTTTCCTCTTTCTTATAGAGGCGAATTACATCAAGTGAAAGTAGGAAACTAAATCCTAAAGAGGAAAGAAAATATTACAATGATGAATTACCTAAAATTAAGCTAAACAAAAAAAAGGGTAACAGATTAATCATACAGAAAATAGTATAATTACAAGCTATGTAGGGTAACAAATTAACTACACAATCAAACTTATTCACAGAAATATTTAGGAGGATCAAATAGAGATTTATCCCTGTCCACAAAAAACTCGTCAGTGTTTCAGAATCAAAGGATGATACCTTGAGAGAATTGAAAAAACTGATAAAATAAACATCAAAACTATTAAGCATTCATTGGTATAATAATAAATGACCTGCGATGGATGCAGCCAAGTGCGAAAGCAATTGATCCAGCGTAGTTGGGATCAGTTGCTCCATTTAGCTCACCTAGTAGTGATCTTGTCTGCTTGCCAACATCATTGATGAACAGAACAATCAGAGAAGAAAACATTAATTAGTGTAGAAAAAATTTTTGAAGCTAATAAGGAAGATGTTTCTTATAATAAATCACAGTTACCACAGAACAGCAAACAATAACATGGATATTGAAAAGCAGAAAGGAACTTGCCATTCTTGCAGTGAAGATATCATTTCCAAATCGAGCTAAATATCCAAGACTTTCAGAAGATGCTCTGCGTTGTGATGCACAAATGTCTCCCTCCGCCAAAATACCCTTCCATTCAAATTCAACAAACACCATACCATAATATTTAACATAAGAAAAGAAAGAGGGTGATAACACACAATGACAACAATGGTGTAAACAAATAACTGATGAAATTATAAATCATCACAAAACATCTTCCCATTCAGTTTCCAACTTATTAAAGGAAGAACGTGATGAATGCTCTTTCAATTTTCAAGATACTAAATGTATCTACTTTTTGCAAGTGGATTAATAGATTTCCTACCAGAAAAATAGATTGTGCCAAACCCAAAATATCTTGTCCTAATGTTTGAAGTCGAAATGAGAGCAAAGCCTGGAAAAGAGAAAAAGTTATACCAGGTGAGAGCCGCACAAAATACTTTGATAATACCAATAAAAGATGTAGAGAACCTTAAAGCCGGCAAGTAAGCCCACACAAATATTGGTAAGACTAGCTTTGCGCCAATGTTGCTTTTTCCCAGCTTTCAAACACTGCTCAATAATGCCCAGGAGAGAGAGCATGCCAGAACTATCCTGAGATACACAACACAAATTGATGTCCACAATAATAACAACCACTCTCTGAAGTCTGCAAAATATGCCAAGGCTGTTGATGGACTTACCTGAGAAGCAAATATGGTCCCAAAAAACAGAAGCATCTGGTTCACCAAAGTCTTGCTTATGGTCTCCGGCTTCAAGTTAAAATTAAGGTAAGGTGTTACTGAAGTAGAAATGCATCCAATAATAATAGGACAGCATGGAAAAAACGTATCAATGAGTTGGATGAACAAATCAAAACTTATTTAAAAAGAAAGAGCAATTCTAACACAAAATAGTATAATAACCAACAAATCATTTCCCACTTTAGGTGGAGTCAGGTGTCAGCTACAAGGATCAAATTACACTGTTATGATATATCAAATGATAAAAGATTCCATCAAAGGCATTTTGATCAACACTTCCTAAAATGTTTCTTCCAAGGGATTCCACCATTTCTCCACCTCCATTTATCAGGCTATTTCCCATTCATTCAACTATTCTGACTAGTCACTGGTCTTCTCCTCACATGGTAAAACCCTACTCAAAGACAATTGTACTGATTCTATAAATATATCAGTATAACCCTAGATCACTAAGAAATAAAATTATGTTACTCTCTTTCTTTTCTATTGAATATAGGGAAAATAGGAATTGAGATTAATCTCCCTTGTGTAGGAAAAACATAGGGGCTGTATTTATAATAAAGAACATATGGGCTAAGCCCAAAATACATATGAAAAATAATAACAATAGAAACAAAAAATAAGATATTAAAGATATCTTAACACTCCCCCTCAAGTTGGTGCATACAAATCGTATGTACCAAGCTTGTTACAAATATAACTAATTCTCGGTCCCCGTAAAGATTTAGTGAAAATATCTGCTAACTGATCACTTGAGTTAACAAACTCAGTCTTGATGTCTCTAGACATAATATTTTCTCAAATGAAATGACAATCAATCTCAATGTGTTTAGTCCTCTCATGAAAGACAGGATTAGAATTGATATGAAGAGCAGCTTGATTGTCACATATAAGTGTCATTTGATTAACGTCTCCAAACTGTAACTCTTTGAGCAACTGCTTAAGCCAAACAAGCTCACAAGTGGCTGAAGCCATGGCTCTATATTCTGCACTAGAACTTGCCACAACACTTTGTTTCTTGCTTTTCCAAGAGATCAAGTTACTTTCAATGGAGACACAATATCCGGATGTAGACCTTCAATCAGAAGGAGATCTTGCCCAATCAACATCTGAATAACAAAAAACTCTTGTATGGTTATTAGAACCATATAACAACCCTTTACTAGGAGATCCTTTAATATACTTCAGTATACGAATGACTGCATTTCAATGATCTTCGCACGGAGAATTAAGAAATTGGCTTACCACAATGACTATAAAGGAAATGTCAAAACGAGTAACTGTAAGATAATTCAATTTCCCAACTAATCTTCTATACTGTTCAGGATCTCACATAGGCTTCCCCTGATATGGTAGAAGTTTAGTATTGGGATCCATAGGTGTGTCAACAGATTTTGAATTCATCAACCCAGTTTTTCCAAAATATCTAGTGCATACTTTCGTTGAGAAATAACAATACCATCTTTGTTGGAGTGTGCCACTTCAATACCCAAGAAATATCTGAGTTTTACAAGACCTTTGGTCTGAAAATGATCACAAAGATGTTGTTTCATCTGAGAGATGTCATGGTTATCACTGTCGGTAAGAACAATGTCATCAACATACACTATCAAGTAGACACATCCAGCACTTGAGTGACGATAAAAAACTGAATGATCTGCTTCACACCGAGTCATACCAAATTGTTGAACAACAATGCTAAATTTTCCAAAGCAGGCCCTTGGAGAATGTTTTAGGCCATTTAAAGATTTGCGTAGGTGACATACCAACCCAGAAGACTCCCCCTGAGCAACAAACCCAGGAGGTGAAGACAGGCATAAAAAGGTGAAGACAATCTATGTAGATGGAGCAACCTCCGGGTTTTGCTGCTCAGGGGGAGTCTTCTGCATTGGTATGTCGTCTTCGCAAATCTTTATATGGCCTAAAACAGTCTCCAAGGGTCTGGATTGGAAAATTTAGCAATGTTTTTCACCAATTTGGTATGACTCGATGTGAGGCAGATCATTCAGTTTTTTATCGTCACTCAAGTGCTGGATGTGTCTACTTGATAATGTATGTTGATGACATTGTTCTTACCGGCAGTGATAACCATGACATCTCTCAGATGAAACAACATCTTTGTGACCATTTTCGGACCAAAGATCTTGGAAAACTCAGATATTCTTGGGTATTGAGGTGGCACAGTCCGACAAAGATGGTATTGTTATTGCTCAACGAAAGTATGCACTGGATATTTTGGAAGAAACTGGGTTGATGAATTCAAAATCTGTTGACACACCTATGGATCCCAATACTAAACTTCTACCATATCAGGGGAAGCCTATGTCAGATCCTGAACAATATAGAAGATTAGTTGGGAAATTGAATTAAGCCAATTTCTTAATTCTCCATCCGAAGATCATTGGAATGCAGTCATTTGTATACTGAAGTATATTAAAGGATCTCCTAGTAAAGGGTTGTTATATGGTTCTAATAACCATACAAGAGTTGTTTGTTATTCAGATGTTGATTGGGCAGGATCTCCTTCTGATAGAAAGTCTACATCCAGATATTGTGTCTATATTGGAGGTAACTTGATCTCTTCGAAAAGCAAGAAATAAAGTGTTATGGCAAGGTATAGTGCAAAAGCAGAATATAGAGCCATGGCTTCAGCCATTTGTGAGCTTGTTTGACTTAAGCAGTTGCTCAAAGAGTTACAGTTTGGAGACGTTAATCAAATGACACTTATATGTGACAATCAAGCTACTCTTCATAACATTGAGAGGACTAAACAAATTGAGATTGATTGTCATTCCATTCGAGAAAAGATTATGTCTAGAGACATCAAGACTAAGTTTGTTAACTCAAGTGATCAGTTATCAGATATTTTCACTAAATATTTACGGGGACCGAGAATTAGTTATATTTGTAACAAGCTTGATTCATACAATTTGTATGCACCAACTTGAGGAGGAGTGTTAAGATATCTTTAATATCTTATTTTTTGTTTCTATTGTTATTATTCTTCATATGTATTTTGGGCTTAGCCCATATGTTCTTTATTATAAATACAGCCCCTATGTGTTTTTTCTACACAAGGGAGATTAATCTCAATCCCCATGTTAGAAGTGGGCTTTAAGCCTAACTGAACCCCACAAAACTGGTTTGAAGGTGAGGTTTGCACCTCACTTATATATTATGAAATTGCCTTATCTCTAGTCAATGTGGGATTTCCAACACACCCACTCACGCCGAGGTATATTCATCTCGTGCGTGGGACTAGAAATCATTTGGTGGTCCATTAGCAGCCCGATAGCAGGTGGAACAGAATGTCCAAGAAAGCTCGCTAGGATAGGCTCTAACTTGACTCTTATACCATATTACATATAGGGAAAATAGGGATTGAGATACATCTCCCTTGTGTAGAAAAAACACATAGGGGATGTATATATAATAAAAAACATATGGGCTAAGCCCAAAATACATATAAAGAATAATAACAATAGAAACAAAAAATAAGATATTAAAGATATCTTAACATTTTCAATTTCATTAAATTTATAAAAAACCCCTTTTTGGCTCCTATGAATATTTGTGCAAAAACTTTAGTAACACAAGATCTTTACAACAAACATATGCAAAAAAAATAGTTTACAAATTTCCAGCTCCTACTTAATAATGTTTCTTCTAATTCAGAACCTTCCATGAGCATGCCACAAAAAGAAATTAAGTTCAAATAATTAGTTGATCACATATTATGGTGAAAAGGCCACATGTAACAATCACAAATTTAATTGGAATATTAAAATCGAAGTATAGCTTTATAAAACCAAATAGAAAATACAAAAAAAATATATATTAGAGAATTACATTTTACGAGTACAAGGCAGAAATATTTCTAATCTTAAAAAAGTTAGAGACAAACAATCAGTTACTTTATTCTTAATGGTATATTACTAACTAAATAAGCAGCTGATTGCTAATTGTATTCTTTAAAAATTTAATACCTGAGGAAAGCTAGAAATTTCATCCTCCCATACACAGGGCATAAGCCCATCTTTCCCTCCTTGGAAAGCTCGAATCTCATCTTCAAACCAATCCCTTTTTTCACAGAAAAACAAGTTAGAAACTTAGAAAGAAAAGAGACACACCTAAAAGGATCTCTCCACTTGTTTTCAAATTAATGCTACCCGATCTCACATTCCATACAATATCAGCCTCACCTATGTTAAACATCATAAATACATAACAGAAATATTAGCATAATTGATGACATCACTAAATTATATTACAATGGTTTGCCCACCTATAATAAACATCATAAATAGATAACAGAAGTATTAGCGTAATTGATGACATCACTAATAGTGATTGAATGAAGCCAGAAAATCAAGCCAAACACCTTAAAATGCTACTAACAGTGATTGGATGAAGGATATAAAAATGTATACAGGATGCAGAAAAAGAATTTGACATGATTTAGTTTATCCTGAACAGCTAATACTCCAAGAGTATCTTGGTGGAACCTAACACTACATATGCTTCTTGCAATTAAAAGGCGGATTTTTGAACTTTGCAACAACATAGGAAACATTTGTATAATTGTAAAATTTCATCTGACAAGAACGGTTCATTGCAATTTATTCTAATGAGTAAACGGAAACAGAGAATCTTAATTGCATTACAGCCAGATATTAACCTTCCAGGAATCCATGGACCCAACCATGCATCTCTCTTGTCTAAGAGCAACCTCAAGCACGAACTTTCTTCATATTCTGAAGCATGTCTTATTCAAACAAGAAACAACAAAACTCATAACAGTCAATAAATAGCTAACAGTTAATTGTTACAAATATGAAGTAAATGCAAAAAAAGAAAAATCATTAAACAGTTTTAGAATTAATGGTTAGGTTTAGTGGTTTTGGTGATGCAACCATGCCTAATTTGGCATATATGCTCACAGCATAACTCTTGCAGTTTTTCTTGAAAGCACTATATAACTAGCAATAACTTTTGCATCATTTTTAATAATGCTTTTATAGCACAGTAATCGATCTGGGACAGTAATAATCATTGGTTTTAATTGATGTAAGCATACAGTAGGTTTTCAAAAATAATTCGTTTGTTTCTTGGCATTTTTATCATTGTTAAGGAAGATTCACTACTTCAAATCTTTTGTAATGTCTTCAATTGCTCAAGAAATAACTTTTTACCACTTGAGAAAGAAACAAACACAGAGATGGGGATGCTAAACAAGACAAAGATGGTCTAGAACCAAGATAATGGAGTCCTCTAGATTCATGTCCTTCACCAATCAATCAACTTGTACCACGCTCTTGTATGACAAAAATAATGGCATCAAAGATAATGGAACAATTCAACGATTTGATTAGTTGACTTGGGGAAATTCGATTGAAAGGATAATTAGGGACAAGAACATGATTTAGGTTAAGGAGGGAGAAAGGGACATTTGACCTACTCCTTGAGAAGTAACTTTGGATTCATTGGCTAAAATAATAACATGAGGAATTTTAGGATAAGAAATAAAGAGAATAATGAAGGATTAGCAGAAATATGTCTCCAGAAGCACTAGAATCAATTATCCATGAACTTTGACACTTCAAGGCTTGAGAAATGCAAGCTTTTGATAAAATAGAATGGGTGAAACATTGTGCTTGGCTCTCAAATTTTAACCTGACATATTCATGATATTCTTTATTAGAGAACTTTGGCTCCGAAACTTCAAACTTGGAAATGTTGGCAGCCTTGTTAGGATAGGCATGTAAAGAGTTACAATTTTCTTAGGTGTAATCCATTCTTTTACCATATGGGATTGAGGATGCTCTCTACCGCAAGGATGCCAACCTCTAGTGCCACGACCTCCTTTTTCACAAGTAGGCATGTTGAGCATGGATAGGGAGACAGTCCAGAAGTGAAACAGGGAAACCTATGGTTTCAAGTGAGAGAAACTGTGATCATGAGTAGAGGACACACCAAATGCTCTCGAAATGAAGTACAAAGGGTGGAAACAAACTCAAACAGCTCCGACAACCAGGAAAAGGCAATAGAAACGTGCCTACAGCAGTGCGGCATTTGGACGATGCTTGATGGCACGTCAATCTGAGTTTGGGTGTGCTCTCACCGAAGTTGGGTCACATTTCTCGAGGCCCATCAGACTGAAGCGTCGGACGACAAAAAATCGACAGTGGATGACAACAGGGCAAACAACAGCAAACAACATGGAGCATGACAGATAGACAACTATTTCCCAAACAAAGACAGGATAGAGAGTAACAGAGCAGGATCGACGCTACTGAATATTGAGAAAAACTGTATAAGGTTAATCTTCCCTAAGTCTAAAATACACATAGGGTGAATGTATTTATAATAAAGAGTGATACAAGTATATATGGCAACCAAACATAAACATGGTAAATAGAAGATATTATAATAAACAATATCAACAATATTTACCAATATCAAACAATGTCTATTTTCCCTAATAAACAATAGACACTATGTTTCCCTAATTAACGCGATATATCTAACAGACCCTAATACCAACTTGAGATAGATACACAAGAATACTAGAATGAATTAAAGAATGCATTACCGTCTCTTAGCATTTCATATTTATAATAGCATGGGATACATCAGATACAATGTATGAGATGGAAAAGAATAGAATTCAATAAGATACATCTAGGAACTAGGTCTAGCACAAAACACAAAGCTCCTTACAACTTTTGAAGACTATTTATAATAACATTATCAACCCAGAACATACAGAGAAAATTCTTGAAAATAAGATGAACTAGAAAAACTAGAAAGAAGAGAAAAACACTATAATGGCATTTTACATATTTTTTCACATTACCAAACATGACATTGTTGTCATTTTAAAGGAACGATTACTACACAGGATTACAACACAGGACAGATAAAATCGAACATTCTTTTTAATGAATCAACAAATAACAACTATTGAGAAAATCTCAAGTCCAACATCGATTACTAATAAAACCAAATTAAAGTATATATGAAATAAAGAGAGCAAACACTACCTGAACGGATATGTACATAGTTGGATTATCTGAGGATGGTCATTTTTAAATGAGACAGGATCAGGAATAGATTGGTACGCTATTAAAGTTCTGATAACAAATACGTCCACTGCATGCTTTACATATGACAATTCCTTGGCTCTTAATGCTGATATCATTGACAATGCACTGCTTTCAACATAGATTAGGACTTGATACAAAATGTAAAATGAAGTAACAGACTCAGCCACAAATGAAAAGGAGAAGGTATACAAGAAAGAAAGTTATACCTACTAAGGTATACAAGAACCGGTTGAAGTAGAACACCACCATTTACAGAATTAGAAGATATAAAGCATTTAATGAATGCAGTGAGTGCATGAACAGCTGCAGACCATACGCTACAAGATACAAGAGGAAATAATGAATGACAAATGCACAGACAAACACATTTTACAATTACTAATCAACTCAGAAAATAAATAAAAGGTAGAAAACAACATGAACTTTTTGAAATTTAAATGATAAAAGAACTTGGATCCCGGATACCTACTCACTTTCCTTTACTTTGTTCAATGAAAAATTGCAGTAAATACTTCCACATTTTTTTCCTTTATCATAATAACATAATATATGGTAAAAAGAAAGATAATTAGACAAAGAAATTTGCTCAAAATGTTTACAACCTAAAACTAACACAAGGTGCAAAACAAGCTATCAGACAAAGATTAGTGGCACCGATGGTAAAAATTCAGGCATTTAACTACAACAAATGAAGGTCCTTCCGCAGAAAGATTGATACACTCCTTATTCTCCACTATACTCCCAAAACATTTAAAACAATAAAAAAGGACAACCAAGTCAAGGGGTCATTCACATAAAAAAATTATCATTTTTACCCAAACAATTTACTTAACAAGTCCAAGTTAATTAATATTCATGATTGTGAAAATTGTGGTTTACCTCATAAGATAACAAGTTTACTGATCTCTATATTTTAGAGAATCAAATAACAATAAGAGGGATAAAAAATTCAATTAATAAAAAAAGGTAAAGATAATCATATAAAAGTTTGATCACAGTAAAGATACAGGATACTGTTAAAATGTACTTACTAAATCCTTGACAACAATTCAGCAGTTTTCTTAATTTCATTTTCAGGAGTCTCAGAAAACAGAGTAGCCCATAAGGCAAGAATATCAAAAACATCCTCTTCAAGCTCCTGCATGCAACCAAAAAGTCCATGGCATCAGAATTTAGTTTAAATCAATTATGAGGCTTATCCTAGGTACATAATTTTCAGATTTCATATTAAAAGAGTCTTTTGAAAACATGTAGAATTTCGTGTTATAAATTTTCAAAACGTCAGAAAGCTAAAGAAAATCACATGGGCTTCATATTACTAATTATTCTGAAGGAAGTAACTAAGACAAGCTCCCTGGAAGTCCTGATTATTCTCCTTAATGTTATTATAAAATACTAGGATTTATTTTCTGTAATGATGATAACAAACATTTACACATGCTTTCCTTTATTTTACACAAAAAGACACGTAGCTTTAGAAAAAACCAAACTATCAATAAGTCCAAACCTCCTTCGGTATAGAAGCCAATAATGAAGACAAAAGCAACCATCCAGCTTCTTTTTCAACTGTGGCTGCCACCGGGTTGCGACTATCTTCTGTAAGCATTTTCTTTGAAACCCCAAACACCAATCCAGGAAGCCTGGTCATTGCTCAATATTATTAAATAGTGCAGCAAATCAAGAAAGCATTAAATTTAATAAATGATGATTCCTTGGTCATTGAATATTAGTGTGTTGTATGAAACATGTCATTTTGTGATTGGCAATCTATTAGAGTTATTTAGTTAGTTAGAAATGTTTATAGCAACCAGCTTATATCAAATTTAATTATATATATATATGAAATGATATATATATATATATAGAAAATTGTTTTCTGAGAATGAGTATGAGTGGGCAAATGTTGGTCATACATAATGAATGAAGATTAAAAAATATTTAAAATCACATAACTTATAAGAGGTTAAATGAGTTTTTGAAAAAAACTAGGAAAATTTTACGATCAACCCCAAATTAATCATCCCGATTTTATGTGTCAAACAATTTTGTCCTTGAGAGTTTAAAATCCTTCCATTAGTCCATGAAATTTAAAAAAAAAAAAAAATCGTTGGTCCCTGACTTACAAAACACAATTCACTTTAATCCTTTTCTGTGCAAAACTACTGTGGAAAATAATCAAAAAATTAATTTCTACTTGTGAAGTATGGGTTTATCCGAAGATTTTTAAATTCTTGGGAACTAAAATTCACAACCATTCAATCTTGAGAACTAATGTCGAACTATACTCAACAATATTATATTTTAATCTTGACCGTTCTGGTCTAATGGTCAATATCTATCCCTCTCACTCAATACATCTTCTATGCATTGATATCTATAGTTGCTATACTTCCTACTGATAACAAATCTAGCACTAACATACTAGCTAACAGTTATGTAACTGATTAACTGATATCACTAAGGGACCAGTTACAGTCTAATGAAATGAAAAAATGCATATATGGCATACCACACAAACTGGTATTATCTAGCTCCACAATGAAACTAAGAATAAAAATTACATTAAGAGCTTGCATTGTGAGAAGCTTTAATACGTGTCAAATAATAAAGCTAGAAGAGTATACCCAGTAAAAAAGAATTGGCAACCCTTGATACCCTTTCATGGAAGACAACTAAACAAAAGAACTGACATTTATATCATGTACCATATAGCCATTATATAAAGGACAAGTCCGTGAATCATTCTGATTCTTTTATGATACAATTTTGATTTCTTTTTAATCTTCAAATCATTTCACACTTCATCCAAATAAAGTAAGTGTTAATCAACTTCTATTTCACAAGACCTTTATATAAATTACAACCAAAGCAAAAACTGAGCACTTCCAAATTCAAGGCTTAGGCACAAATATTTGCATACTGAAAAGCAATTCATACATTTGGTGTAGAAATAAATGTAACTTAACTAGGTAAAAATAACAAATAAATAAATAAATAAAAATATAAAATTAATTAATGAGGGAGGAAAGAAACTTACCTGGCTGGATAACCAAGAGGTAATTTTGGTGAAATAGAGACTAAAGCTGCCAAGACAGCAGCCTGGCCATGGAAAGAATCGAGCTCAAACTGCAAATTGCTTCCCTGCAAATAAGGCATAACATCAATTCATAAAATGAAATTTTAGGAGAGCCACTAGTTGAAGATAGATTTTTTATAACTACAAATAAATCAACAAAAAGTATTTTATGTATAATACCTATCATTAGAGACAGCTATGTAATAATTAGTATGAAGAGGTATGTCTTTTCAACAGATGTGTTCCAGAGCTAATACAGCTTTATTTTGGTCTGTTTTGCACATGTCTAGTACGAAGTTCTTGTAAAAAATTTGTTTGCCTGTTCATTTTAAAGGTTCTGATAAAAGTAAAGTGGCAATGTGCACTTTACGTTAGGTGAAATGGCCACTTTGCCAAGGGCATCTGGCTGCATGTGCATGGATTAGAGAATTAGATGGTGTTATGATCAGGGTTGTCTTTAGGGATTTCCATTTCTGATTTGAGTTAGAAACTTACACTGGGGTAACTAGGCATAATTATACCATTTAACAACTAACTACAGAAAAATAGAAAATGATATGGGTCTGTCAGCTCAACCATTAAAATATAACTAATTTTTGTTATTATTATGGACTTTGTCAAGTGAATTATTTGGAATCATGAATAACATTCTATTCAAATGGTTCGTATGTATTAAGGTAGTTGAATATAAGCCTAAGTCAACCCCTCGAAACCACTTCAGTCATGTGAGGTTGCATCCATTTATATATATATATACCTCGAAACCACTTCAGTCATGTGAAATTGCATCCATTTATATACCTCGAAACCACTTCAGTCATGTGAGGTTGCATCCATTTATATATATAAATGGATGCAACCTCACATGACTGAAGTAGTTTCGAGGGGTTGACTTAGGCTTATATTCAACTACCTTAATACATACGAACCATTTGCATAGAATGTTATTCATGATTCCAAATAATTCACTTGACAAAGTCCATAGTAATAACAAAAATTAGTTATATTTTAATGGTTGAGCTAACAGACCCATATCATTTTCTATTTTTCTGTAGTTAGTTGTTAAATGGTATAATTGTGCCTAGTTACCCCGGTGTAAGTTTCTAACTCAAATCAGAAATGCAAATCCCTAAAGACCACCCTGATCACAACACCAATTCGAATCTACAACACCATCTAATTCTCTAATCCATGCACATGCAGCCAGATGCCCTTGGCAAAGTGGCCATTTCACCTAACGTAAAGTGCACATTGCCACTTTACTTTTATCAGAACCTTTAAAATGAACAGGCAAACAATTTTTTTACAAGAACTTCGTACTAGACATGTGCAAAACAGACCAAAATAAAGCTGTATTAGCTCTGGAACACATCTGTTGAAAAGACATACCTCTTCATACTAATTATTACATAGCTGTCAGATTAACAATTGGAGGGCAGGCAATTGACGTTGCCAGTGTATCAACCTAGTTGGGATTGCATATAGCATAGTGATGCTACTGCATACTTGCTTTTAGTTAAAAAAATAAATTAAAAAACGTATACATGAGCTAATTTTAGCTTATGGAAAATTTTAGTTCATTGTTCTTTCTTATTATTTTCCCCTATAAGTGTTTGTGAAAAAGTTTATCCAAACAGAACCTTTATTAATTAAAAACAGACTCCAGTAAGCTGTCTGACTAAATTACTTATCAATCTTCACCTGTCTTTAATAAAAAAAAATTAACAACTATCGAACATGCAATGAAATATAGATTATGTAAACTTTGACAAACTTTACCTTTTCAAAAGAAACGCTCTCTCTTAAAGCAGTAAGATTGGTCACCCCATATGAAGTTAAACCACCAACACAAGTGGGATCGACTTCAGCCAATGTACGTAAAGCCAAAGCCGCCTCAATTCGAACCTGAGAATTTGCAAATTTAGAACAGATATTGAAGAAAAGAAATAAATGCCAAAACACCATAACCATGCTGTGACTTTTTTGGAAGTGCAAAAAGAAATCCACTATTTTTGACATAATCTAGCTTGTTTTGTGGTCTTTTTGGACAAGCCCATCAGGCCAGGCCCATTTGGATAGTTCTACATAGGATGTTACCACTCTGGTACCATGTGGAGAACGAAAAACCAAGAAAGAATATAATGACTTTCGTGCCTTGAGTACCCACGTGAATATTCTTATTTATAATGAAGAAGAAATACAATAATAAAGAACAAAATCAATATCTAATAATGAGAGGTACTTGATAAGATATTCCACATCAGATCATATCTTATCTCTATTTAATATAATGAAATCATATCTATAACAATTACAAATTAAACAGTTAGTCAAATAAGTTTTAGTAGCATGTATATGTAAAATCTTCTTTTTTTTCCATCTCTAACATCACTCAACCAGCAACTAGATTTGTATTTTTGGAGAGTGCCATCTGCATGATATTTCTTTCCAAAAACCCATTTGCAGCCAATAAGGGTCCGCCTTTGGGAAGATCCACGAGTGTCCAAGTGCCATTTTTAATGAGAGCGCTGTACTCGGTTAGCATTGCATTAAACCAATGAGGATCAGACAAGACTTGTTTAATAGTACTTGGTTCAAGAGAAGCTGAGACATGAAAATTCTAGGTTTGTAAATACCTGATTTTGATGTGATCATTGGTTGGGAGTTGGGAGGTGGAGATATCATGTCAGTCGTGGTATCCGAGGAAGAGCTATCTTGGTTGAAGGATGATGAGTTGTCAGTAGCAGGAGGAGAGGTTGAGGACAGATTGGACGAAGTATCATCGTGTGAAATTTGAGGTAAAGGGGAAAAGCTGGGTGGTGTGTTTGCAGCAGTGTGATGTGTCAGCATGTGCAGTGTTTTGAGGTGGCAGCAGATGTTTCGGTGTGTGTGCAGTGTTGTGAGGGGGCAGCATGTGTGCTGTGTTGCATGTGGGCAGAGGTAAGGCAGAAGTATTTTTTGTTGACTGAGATAAAGCAGGCGTGGCAGTAAAAGGCTGTTTAATAACAGAAATAGGTATACTAGTTGGTGTATCAGAAAAGCGAGTTTTGTCCTTTTGGAAAAAAGGGTTATTAGATAAAGTAAAAGGGAAGACAGTTTCATTAAAAAGAACATGAGAGATATAAACTTTGCCAGAACCCTTTGGTTTGAGAATTGTAATCCAGAAACAGACACATTGTGGATCGGAAATTAAATTTTTGTTTGTTACAAGGAACATGCAAAAGATTTTTTGAAAACAACTGTGTTTTTGCGTGGGCTATAAAAAGTAGTAGAACCAATATGCGAAATAGACATTCACCTTCCCTCACCTAGAGTGACCGAGTCATTTCCGTTGTAGGAACCCTTAGTTGAAAAATTATTAGAGTCATAAGTGATACGGTGTGTAGCAGCACTATCCAGATACCAAAGAGGATCATTTAGAGTGCAGGGTGTTCCCAGAATTGAAGGAGCATCATCATGAATTTCTGAAGAAGAAAGTTGACATTGGTTGGCAGAAATGGAAGGTTGAAAGTCATGCTCAAACCTGTGCCAACAATTTGTGGCAGTATGACTAAACTTCTTGAAAATTTGAAATTGTGGTTTCTGTTGCTGCCAAGAACTTCTTGGAGCATTCTTGATATTGTTGATTCTTGACAAAGGAGTTGTTTTTTTGAATTGTGGTTTCTGTTGCTGCCAAGAACTTCTTGGAGCATTCTTGATATTGTTGATTCTTGACAAAGGAGTTGTTTTGGTTTGTAGATTTGTTTCGCTGGTAGGATTGAGAACCTTTATTTCTATAGGTGTTGTTGGAACCAGAGATGACAGTGTTGTTGATGACAGCAGCAGTTTTGTATTTTTCAAGACACTCTTCTTGCGACAAGAGCAAGAACTCAATGGTGTAAGGATCTGTGCGGGTGAGAATGGAAGTGACGAAACTGTCATAGTCTTCAGAAAGAGCAGACCATCAAGAATTGCTTCAACGTGGACTTCTGTGGAGATAGGAGATCCAATAGCTGTCTGGGTGTCTACAATCTTCTTGATATCAAGAAGATAGGTAGCGGTATTTCTATCCTTTTTAGGTGTTCTAAACTGAATCTTTAAAGATTTTACATTGGCTCTAGATTGAGCATGATAAACATGCAGCTTGTTCCAGATTTTGGGAAGCAGTGGTGAGACAAACCATTTCAGTGAGAACCAAGATCAAGATGTTTTCAGTGGTAAGCTTGAGGAAGATAGGTGTCTTGAAAGTGTGAGGGTGGTAGGAGGACGTAAAGTGGCGGTTTCGGTGTTGTGGGTAGAAGAAGAATTTTCGGAAGCCATGACAGTAGCTCTGATTACCATGTAAAGAAAAGAAACAGAAAGAGAGAAACGGAGAATATTGAAACTGTGAAAAGTATCTTACAAAGAAAATGTTGACTAATATAATAACACTAGAGAAAAACACAAATATATAGAGAAGGAAGAGTAACAGAATAAGTTACTCTGTGCTGTGCTATCACAAGCACCTCTTCCAAATTTTCTTTTGCCTTGTAAATTTTGAAATGTTTACAACCTTTATGAAGATCACATGTACCACCAAGCATCAATATAGAACTCAAACTTCATTTTGAGTAGTTGAGAAAAACTTTATATAAAAGTATAATATCGTATGTTTGAGGTAGATAAAAAATATCAATAATTTCTTTTACAACTTGCTACATTTGTACATTATTTCTTTTTAAATTATAAACATTATATAAAAAAATATCATTAGCATTCCTTCTTTAGTTTTATATATTATTTCTTCTCTAAATGGTAAAAATCATATGAAAAATAAATAAAAGATAAATAACATAATAAACATTGAATATTTTATACTATATCATAATATTATTATAACTTCACTTAAATAATGGATATAATTTGTATTACAATACAATATTTATAATTGTATTATCTTTAATAATATTCTCACGAATTCTAAAAAGATTGAATAAAATTTATTTCCTTTTTAGTATTTTAGTTTTACATTAAAGATTTCATAAATATATATTATAAATAATTATACATTAGTACCCCAAAAAAAAAATATATATATATGAGTTTGTGTGTGTGTTGTACATAAATATTATGTAAGATGTTGAACATATATTATTATATTAAACACATAATTCACATATTTATATATTTTTTCATATTTTAGTGAGAGACGTTATCTAATCTTGTTGTACCATACCCCAGCAACAAATACCCCCCACCCAAAACAAATTACACTGGGACAACATGATACAAGGTTAAGCATATCCTATTGGCACACGAAAGAACTTATCACATGACACGATCCTATATTGTCCTATCTCAGTAACCAAACACAACCTTCAAATAATAATGTGAAGAACTACAAAAGGAATCACTTTCTTTTGTCTCCACAAACCGCCAGCCTAACTGAATGTTAGCCATATTGCTTCCTTTCAAATTTTCCCAGAAGAAACTATTTACAAGGCCAAATCATTTATATTTTCAGTTATTTCATTCCAAAGAACAATATCATGTGTTAAACTTAAAATTAGTCTTGAATCCAACATGAGCAAGGATATTAATGTATGAGAATAATAAATTGTATCTATATAAAATATGCTTTCATGAGCTCACTAGTTTTGAAGAATGTGACACAGCTGCAACTACAGTGTTGTCAAGAATTTCCTTAAATTCAAATGGAACCTGCACAGGGAATAATTAAAATAAGCACACCTTGAGACATCCCAGTCCATCGTAGTTCCTGGTTAAAAAATGTAGATTTCTTTACCAAATTGAAACATAAGCTGATACGCCTTACCTCTCCCACTGTCTTTAGAGTATAAGACAGTGTACGCAAGGCTGCCACTTTCATGGAAGGACCTGCCTCGGGTGATTGGAGCTAGAATTTGCCAAAAGGTGGGGAAAAGGCATAAGATTCAGTACACATCATAGCTGAATACTTAACTTGAAAAATACATGGCAACCACTAACTTAATTTAAACAAATAGTACCTGCTTTCCCAAAAAAACCAAAAAGTTTCTTTGAGTAGGTTCAGTCATTTGATCGGTTACAGCAACACGAAGGACGTAAAGAACACATGCCTGAGACAAGAATTAGAAATTCTTCTCAACAGTTTAAAATGCTAAATATATTACAACCCTAAACCTAGTTTATAAGAAAGAAGCAAATGGCTAGTTCGCAAACCAGTAGCATCAGAGGCAACCCATCAAGGTCTTGACAAGCTTTCTGCAAAGACTATAAAGTGTATCTTTTTGAGCTATTCTCGCATTTAGAAAGGGTATAAATGTTATTCTCCCTCAACTATAAGGTATTATGTGTTTGTTGATGTTACTTTCTTTGAGGACACGTTTTTCTTCCTGTCCTCCATGGAACATTCTTCATCTGTTCATTAAGCTCTTTGTGTATCATTTTGTGATCCATTGATCATTTCTACTTCCTCTCAAACTCCAACTCAAAATGCAGACAATATTGTTCCACCACCTCTTCTCACATACCAGAATGGAGCAAATAACTCCATACTTGCCTACAGATTCTAGTGACTCAAATCCTCCACCGCCAAATTCCCAATCCATGGATCATTCTTCCCCCTTGCCTTCTCCTAACTCTAATTATGTTTGACCTATTGCTCATAGACAAGGTAAACGATCTACGCATAATCCATATCCTTTTTATAATTTTTTAAGTTATCATCATTTGTCACCTTCATATTTCTCTTATAGTTTCTCCTTGTCTAAATAATTCCTCCAAAACCCAAACAAGGCTTAAATAAAGAGTAAAATTAAAAAAAAAAAAAAAAAAAAAAAAAAAAATATAAAAAAAAAAAAATAAAACAAAAAAAATTAATAAAAAAAAAA
>Ga0214544_1000520_pt1 | contig 71002 bp, 19 predicted proteins | sample CNSS3metaG_FD_160074 | JGI IMG/M metagenome (GOLD analysis project Ga0214544, IMG submission 160074) | Root nodule microbial communities from cowpea collected in UCLA plant growth center, Los Angeles, California, USA - CNSS3 | ecosystem: Host-associated > Plants > Roots > Nodule | place: USA... | reverse complement strand
CACAATTCATAATTCATGCCAAGTACACATAATATTCCATTATATACAGGTTTCTCATCATACAATTCACACTGAAGCCAATATCAATCATCCAAGAATAAACAAGCACCCAAACAGCGTACTGCCTTGCCCAACCCCTCGCTCAGGCTGAAGGGTTTCGCTCAGGCGAGACGTGCTCGCTCAGGTGAGCCCCCCCTTCGCCTAGGCGAGGGTTCGATGGAGCATTCAGGGAACATCACGGGATCTTGCTTAGGCGAGATCCCTCTCGCTTGGGCGAGATGTTCACTCGCTCAAAAGTTCGAGCAGGTCGCTTGGGCGACCTTTCGCGCAAAGGGGTTTAGGCGAGCCTTCGTCAAGCTCGCTTAGGCGAATCCGACTCGCCTGGGCGAGATTATCAGTTTTCGCCCTAGATTCACCTGCAACAGATTCATCATCTCGCCCAACCAAACACACAAAACAGGCCACACATCCAGAACAACGATTTAATCCATGCAAACAGTTCGCAAACTCAAGGAACGACAAGAAACAAACAACCTAGCTCAAACCCTAACTTCCCGTACCTGGAAATGGGTCCGCACAGGTCTTTCGGCATAGAACTAAGGAGCACAGCAGCTCTAGAACCCGATTCGCAACTGGAACAGTGGGTAAAACGAGTTATAAAAGAGTCTCCATTGTTACTGCGAAAGCTATACAAAACGGTGGCGGTAAGGGTTAAGGGTACTTACGTGAGCAGAACAATGGCCAAGCTAAACGTGAATCTGAAGAACGTTGGAACCCTAGCAGAGCTCTAGTGCGGAAGGGAAAGGTGACGGCTGCTGCGTTTCTGCGAGAGTGAGAGCGAGTGTGGAATTAGGGCAGACCTAAGGACTTTATACGTTGGGCCGGCCTTAGGCCCACTTACAAGGGCAGCCCACTAACTATAATGGGACCTTACAGTAGTGACCAAATTGACAACGACGAGAGTGGAACCATCCAAATAGTTAAGCCTAAAATAAAAAATTTTCCTTCTAATTTTTCAAAACTATGTATAAATCAAATTTAACTTGTAAAGAAACCATAACTACCTAATCAGATTTTATGTGATATATTAGAAGTAGAGTATATGATTTTACGTAAGATTTAGTTTTACATATATGAAATAGTGTTCTAACAAAAACATATGAAGAAAAAAATGTAAATTGATGGCTGTAAATTAGTATGCAGCAGTTAATTTTTCAAATTATGTAATGTATAAATCAATTTTAAATTATAAAAAAATTATAATTATTTATAAAAGATTTAACGTAAGTAATAAATAAAATGAAACAAAACTGCGAATTTACATAAAAGTAAATAGGAACATCCGTTATGCGCAAAGTGGTGGAATTGATTAAAGGATTGAAAAACAATAATGAGTTTCAAAAACTGGCCATCCTTGAAATAACAAAGACAGCAACTACTTTCGAAAACAGGAAATCAAATTAAATTTAAAAATATTAGGAAGTCGTGACTTTAGTCACGTTTCACATTTATGGAAACACATAAATATATTTTCGTTAATTTAATAGAAATAATATAATTTTTTGATATTTTGTATTTATAATTTATAACTAAAGGAACGTTTTTTCTTTTTTTCTTTTTCATTCATTCCACGAATTTTTTGTTATTTATTTAGTGTAATTGTTTTAAATTTAAAAAATAACATTCAAAATTTTCCAAATTTTGAATTGTTACAAAGATAAAATGAGTAAAAAAAACAGCAAAATTTGAAAATGAAAAATACAATATTAAATTTAAATTTCAGGGTTAACTTCCGATTCCCTCTAATTGATTCAAACAAATTCATATTTGTAACTAAACTATATCTTCTTATGTAAATTAATTTTACTTAGTGTAGTAATGGTTGTTTTAAATTTAAAAAATAATGGTCAAAATTTTTTAAATCTTGAACTCTTACAAAGATAAAATTAGTAACAATAACATTAAATTTAAACATGAAAATATAATACTAAATTAAAATTTTAGAAAGTCATTCCTTGATAGACTAATTTATAAATTTTTGTGTGAATCAAATTGATTATCATATAAAGATTTTATTTTGTTACTATGTTTATTTGTAAGTAGTTAGGTCTTCATTGGTTCATCCATCTTGATCCATTGGTAACTGTTAAGGAAATTGATGGAATGAGACATGCAAAAAAAGGATAACAGTGAAACATTAAGGATTTTGAAGAACTAATTTTGAATCCCAGGTGATGAAATCTATATTTTTATTTTTAGTTGAGTTATATAATTAGATTTTATTCTGATAAAGAATGCTAATTAATTTCATAAAATAAAGTGTATTTTATAAATTATCTTTATCAAAGATAATGTTTATAAGTAGTTTTTGAAATAACAGAATTAAAAAATATTAAGAAAATAGGAATTTATTATATTTCAACTCATTAAACATGGTTTCTACTTTCTACTAGAAATTTACTATTACTTCCCATTTTTGTTGGCTATTTCTTTTAAGGTTAAAATACCTTTTTTTCCTAATTTTCGTCAAGATTTTTCAAATAAGTCTTAATTTGTGTTGTATTCAAATAGGTTTCAATTTTCGTCAATTTTGTTCAATTGGATCTTTTTTTGCTAATACCGTTTAAATCATTAACGGTCATGAACAGTGATGCCACGTGTCACTTCGTGATTTTTTAGAATTTTTTATTTTTTATTTTTAATTTTTTTAAAAATGTCTATGTGTCAATTCAGTAGTGTGCCACGTGTCATTTCGTGATTTTTTTGAATTTTTTATTTTGAATTTTTTTAATTTTTTTTAAAATGTTCTATATTCAATTTGGTCCCTATATTTGTTATTTTTGTTCAATTTAGTCTCAATTTTTGCTAACATTAACCAATTTGGTTCCTCTCAAAACTGAAACCAAATTTAATTTTTATATTAAAATTCACATTTTTTATTAAATATTTTTATATAATGTATTAAAATTCACATCATTATAATTTTGATATAAAAATTAAATTTGGTCACATCTTTGATAGAGACCAAATGGGTTAATGTTAACAAAAATTGGAATTAAATTGAACAAAAATAACAAATATAGGGACCAAATTGAATATAGAACATTGACTTTGACACGTGGTACACTACTGGGTTGACACGTGACACGCTACTGGGATAATACGTGGACATTTAAAAAATTTTCTAAAAAAATTAAAAAAAAATAAATCAAAAAATAAAAAAAATCACGAAGTGACACATGGCACACTATTGGGTTGACACGTGTACATTTTAAAAAAAATTTAAAAAATTTATAAATTTAAAAAAATAAAAAAAAATATTCAAAAAAAATCACAAAATGACATGTGACAGTCACTGTTCATGACCATTAAAGATTTAAATGGTGTTAGCAAAAAAAGACTCAATTGAACAAAATTAACAAAAATTGAGACATATTTAAACACAAAACTAAAATTAGGACTTATTTAAAAAAACTTGACAAAAATTGGGACAAAAAGATATTTTAACCTTCTTTTAACATATCGATGGGTTTAAGAGAAGTTCTAATTATTTGTATGCTTCAAATGTTTTGAATTGTAAAATCTGAAATCTTATTCTGGATTTTGTGTTATGGAACTTAGAAACGGTTTTTGAATTATATAATTCACGAATGTATCATAGATTATACAATTTAGAAACGTATTATTGATAGTACAATTCAAAATATATTTTTAAATTGAAAAAGATAATATAGATCGTATAATTTAGAATTTTTTTCAGATATTTTGGATTTGAAAATATATTTTAGATTGTATAATCTAAAATTATATGATTTATAGCATGCTTCTTAATCACTTAATCTGAAAATATATTACAATATATTCTAAAATTGAGCACTTCGTAATATATTTTTGGATTTTGAAATATATTTTTAGATTATAGATTACTTAATTTGAAATACTATTACATATTCTTTATAACATGTTCATGAATTTCACGATCTACAAATCCAAACATGGGTATATTAGACCTTTGCAACACCCATAAAACTGTAGGAAGAAACCATGGGGTTGCAAAAAGTATTTGCATTACCGCTAGTTTTCTATTTCTTTTTGGGTCGTGAAGCTATTCTACTTTTTTTATCCTGCACCCTGTCACATTCTTTCCTGCACCCATCAAAATCGTGAATTATTAAAAATGACCTTTACCCAATTTAAGTTAACCTTAGAGCGCGGTTCTTCCTTCACTGTGCACTCTATCAAGCGATTTTGCATTTGGTTAAAATACGTTTTTGTTTCAATTTTCATCGGGTTTTGGTAAATAAGTCTTAATTTCAATTTTGTTTAATTAGGTCATTTTTTTCTAATACCGTTTAAATCATTAACGGCCATGAACAAACTGTTACGTGTCACTTCGTTGTTTTTTAAATTTTTTTTACTTTTTTTACTTTTTTTAATATTTTTTAATATTTTAAAATATGTACGTGTCAACCTAATACCTTGCCACGTGTCAAAGTTAATGTTCTATATTCAATTTGGTCTCTATATTTGTTATTTTTGTTCAATTTAGTCACAATTTTGTCCCTATCGAATATGTGACCAAATTTAATTTTTATATCAAAGGTATAATGATGTGAATTTTAATATATTATATAAAAATATTTAATAAAAATGTGAATTTTAATTTAAAAATTAAATTTGATTTCAATTTGGAGAGGGACCAAATTGGTTTATGTTAACAAAAATTGGGACTAAATTGGATAAAAGTAACAAATGTAGAGAACAAATTGAATATAGAACATTGATTTTGACACGTGACACGCTGCTGGATTAACACGCTGCTGGTTGATATGTAGACATTTAAAAAAATTTAAAAAACAAAAAAAAAAATTCAAAAAAATTCAAAAAATTCAAAAAAACCACGAAGTGACACGTGACAATCATTGTTCATGGCCGTTAATGATTTAAACGGTGTTAGCAAAAATGACCCAATTGAAAGAAATTGACGAAAATTGAGACTTATCTAAAAAAAATATATTATATAAAATCTAAAATTTATTTGACAATTGATAAAAATTGGGATAAAAAAGATATTTTAACCTGTTGCATTTCTTGTTCTTCCTTCGGTGTGCAGCCCATTGAGCGTTTCTTCCTCCACCTACACAACAACAATTTTTGATTATAGAAGACCATTGCTTCATGATACCTTGTTATTGATTTGAAACTATATTTTAGAATACGTAATGTCGGACATTTCTCTATAAGTTAAGTAATCATATTTTAGATTATAGTATCTGGAATTATAATTTGAATTACGTAATTTTGTTTTTAATTATTTAATCTAAAATTACATAATTCTATTTAAATTATGTAATGCATAACATGATTTTAGAGAAAAAAATTTCAAAGAAGTAGAGTTCTCGATAAAATATTTTTACTTGACATATTATTTACAATATTTATCTAAATAATACTGTCTACTATTGGTAATTAGAACTTGGTGAATTTTCTTTAAAAGTAGCATGTTTTACAATAAATGTTTCGAGATAGCAAAATATTCATGATGTCTATCCAAAAAGTACTTTTTACTGTTCTTAATTAAAATTTCGTGAATTGTTTACTTTTCTGAAGTAGTATGATTTTTAATAACATTTTTCGACATGACATAAAATTTAAAATATTTATCCAAATAGTATTGTCTAAGGTTGATTGAATTTTAATATGAAGAGATTATTCTAACTCTATTAGTTTCTAACTCACAAAAAGAAAGGTATCTAATTGTGAGAGTCGATGAAAGTTTCTACAATCTAATGCTTTGATATGAATAATGATCAAAGAACATAGGTATAAGGAACTTACCTTGTCATACCTCAGGGGGACATTAGTCCTAGGATATTAAATTTTTGGAGCGAGCTTTGTAGGAGTGTGAGATAGTATGATAGGTGAGAATATTTACATCTACTCAATACATATGTATGCTGGAAATAGAGTCAAATGTCTAAGTTTTGTAGGTGTGTGCGAGTGAGGCATAATTTGTGTAGACATTTGATTCTAATTAAATTGGTTGAATGGTTGAATTGATAAGAATTGCCTCTATTATGAGATGGTGATGGTGAATAACTTGTATGAATTATTATAGTTGTACTAGCTTACCCTATTTTGGTTTGGTTTATGGTTTATCCACCTACTATATGATAGTACATTATACATGAGTACAAGACGGTGCAAGTAAGAGTGGTATTCAACAGCTAGACTACTAAATTTTAAACTTTTTATATAGTTGTATTTCGGCGCATTCCCCTTACTATAAAATGTTTTAATTTTTGAAGTTTTATTTATACTTTGAAAAACTTGGAGAACTATAAATACAATATATAATTAAATGAATGTTTATGCTTAATAAGATAAACTGTAACGCTCTAATTAGTAATGGAATTGTGAGACCTAGAAAATGTGTCTTAGACTATAGACTGTGTGTTATGAGCGTAGAAGACACTGGATGGGAATGCGTATACTGAAGGGATAAACCTTAGACAACCCTTAGATAAAAGGGGAGTGTTGAGAGTGGGCTAACTCACCAAACGATGTAGTAAGGTACATGCTGAACAAGGTGCTCACCAAATGAACTCTCAAGTTGTTAGTCAACTAATCGTCTAGTAAGAAGACTATTAAACAATGCACTCATCAGACGACCTTTCCAGTCGTTAGATGACCAACCCCTAAATGAGTAGTAGACGGAAAGAGTATTAAATGCTAGTGTGTGTTAGACGTTGCAAGGTCGTACTTGCTAGACAAGGCCTTATACCTTGAGGGGTTGAGTAGACTTAAAATTCTTAAGTACTCCCCGATATGTTGAAGGTGTGTGTGGTTGACCTAGGAGAGACACGTGGAAGAGAGAGAGAAAAAAATTTAGTTGGAGACATAAGACTTGAACTTTAATACACTACCACCCTTTTCAAAGGGACAAGAGTAGACACTGCACTATGGTATGATGTTGCTTTCTATTTAGGAAAAAGGAGCAGAGTAGTTGGAAATGAAACTTTGTCTCATTCAAGGGGTTGAGACCGAGTCATATTAGGTCAAGTTATATAGAGTCATATCACTAAATTCTTTTCTTAAGCTTTCTTTGTTCTCTCTTTTCTCTCATTCATGAGATCCTAGTGTGGTGTGATGACTCGGAAAAGCCTTTTAGGAGAAAGCATACCATCCAACCTTTAGGAAATCTAGTATCTATAAAAAGTGTTTTTCAAGTGAAGGAAGGCAACCATGTTTGAATGTTCTTGTTCATGTGATAATGCTTCTTGGGGTGTTTTGATGTTCATATTAATATTTATGTTTACATCTATGGCTAAAATGCTTGGTTGAATACTTGTTTATGTTGGTGGTACATGCACATGATATCATCTAGGGAAAGGGAACATAATGTGATTGGGTCAAGTAGAGCTCGGACGAGAAAGAGTCAAAATCTATTGGATTTTTCTTAGAGACATGTATGGTATGTTAGGGACGCTTAGTGGAGGAGTGTCACGTTACATGTGCAAAATATAAACCAAATACTTATCTTTCTCAATTTATTAAATAAAATCTTAATTATCTAATAAAAATAAAATACGTATCTTTTATAAAATTATTTAATAAACTCTTAATTATTTAAAAAGATAATAATAAAATTACCAATAAAAGATAACAAATAAACATAATAAAAACATGATAATATCAATTATCAACAACACATCCAGTTGAATAATCTTATCTTAGACCCTTCTGATCTTTCTAGCAATGAAGATGATGTAGTAGAACATTCTAGTGATACTAGGCCATATCAACATTAGTTATGTTTAATTGTATGATGATGTTAAAACTCGAATGTGTATTTAAGCCTAATTTCATTTTTATTTTAATTTGGATAATGTATTACACTATTTTTTTAATACATTATATATTAGAGTTTATTGTTATTTAGTATAAATATGCAACATTTATAAGCAAGTTAGAAAATTGAATATAAACATGTTGAATTAGCCATCGATAACTATTTTAATTAAAATTAAAATTGTATATTTGTGACCGAAAAATGCATTCCTATTAGCGACCAACGTTTTGGTTGTTAAATTGCTCTCCAATACTTGAAGGTGATCAAATTTTCAATGACCGATTAACGACCAAAAATTTCGATAGCTGTTTAGCGACTAATTAATGACCAAAATTTTGGTGGTTGTTTTGCGACCAATTTGAAAATCGGTGACTTATTATTTTACGATTAGGATTTTCACTACCATTTATTAATGGTGACTAATTCAATCGCTAGAGTATTTACGACCAATTTTACTAATTTAGTAATCGATTTTGTTGATGGTCGAAATCTTTTTTAATAGTATTGTAGCATTTGGACAAAGTGTGTTAAACTATACTAATTTAGGTATGTAACTTAAAAGTAAATATATAAAAATTATATGAATTTAATTTATAAATTGTTAGTTTATGCATAAACTAATCTTAATTTATGAAAAAAAGATTTCGTTTCTTTTAAAAGGGTATATAAGAAAAATACTCCAAATATAACATTAAGTAGATATAGACTAGCTAGGTTAATACTAACATTATCTTTTTAATTTGTTTCTAACTTGTAGAAAGTGCAACAAAAACCTTTGAGATCCTTCTACGTACTAATTTAAGACAAATGTAATGACATAGGTAAAGGTTTTAATTATTCCCTTATTAATAAGATGAGTATAAATATCATGACATCTAAGTTCTGCAATAGTTATCCATATCCATTTTTAGGCAACTTTTATTTGAATATTTGAAAACATAAGTAACCAAAATAAAGTCATTGGTGGGAAAAAATAGATAATTAAAAAAATTAGAATTATAATTTAAAACTAAATTTCTGTCTAAGTTACTTTTTTTAAATAATCATATTTATAATTTTAAAAAAATTAAAAATAAAATATGTCCACAAATATATCTTAATATATATAAAAAAGATCCACTAATATTACGTGGAACTAACTAACCAAGCAAGTTAAAGACGAAAAGAAATCAATATTGAGTGTTACATCATCTGATGACATAATATTTGAGAAAGGTCAATGATTGGACTTGTGATGGCTTCCACAAGTTAGGTTGCAAAAATTATTTCTTCACAATTATTATTAACTATTATTGGCTCATTCATTTTTCTTCAACTCAAACTATTATGAGAATTAAAAAAATGCTTAATAGTTTTTTTTTTTTTGTTGTTGAGGGTTTACTTAACATTATTTTGTTTTCTTCAATTTAGTTTTCTATTTTATTCATAAGAAATTAACGTCATTCGTTTTGTTAAACCGATGTTGATTAAAAGATGAACACATATATTACTACTCACTCATTTTGTTTCCGGAAAAGTAAAAATAAATGAGAGGATGAAGATTATAAAAGTCCAAAATTATTAATAGGTGACTACCTATTAATAATTTTAATCTTTAAACAATCTCAATCAACATAACCGAACAAAAAAAATCATAATGATTCCTTTTAAGTAAAATAAAAATTAAATTAAGAAAAAAAATTGAAAGTCACATTTAATAAAAAATATTAAGACAAAAAAACTATTAAACCTTGAAGAAAACTATTTGCGAAATCATTCACTAATTATTATTTAAGCCATCAATTATTTTAGGTGTTATTTTAATTGTAATATTTTATCAATAATATTATATTTTATTCTTAAAATTTATTTTAATATTAAACTGCAATATCAATAGATTAGCACCTGAAAAAAAAATCAGAATACTATACATACGCAAATGCTCTTTTATTTTCGTGTCCAAATTATTATGTTTATTGATACGATCTATCTATTATAAGAAAGTATTAAATATTTATTTCATTATCATATTTATTTTATTTATTTTTTTTGACAGTTTTGAAAGTTAATTTTTCAATCATTTAATATTGTTAATTTATTTTTTTATTTATATCTATTTTGTTATCATATAGAAGTTATTTTATTCTATTATCATTTTATTTTACTTTTAAATTGATTTTCTCTCATTTATTTACTTTTTTCTTTTTTGAATTTTACTTTTTATAATATCTAATTATTTGGCCATTTGAAAAGTTATTAAAGAATAATTTACATTTAAAGTATTTTTTTATCCTTTTTTTTCATTTTTAATTTTACCATTTTATGATTTTTAATTACTTGATCATTTTATAAAAATTAAATTTAAAAAATATATTTTACTTTTTTTTCTAAAAGAAGATTATTTAAAAAATAAGATATATTATTAATAATACAAATTATTTACACTACCATATAAAAAATTGTGTCTAAAAGCTCTCTAACGAGTTATTTTACTCTTTTATTCATTTAATTTGTCTTTAAACTAATTTACCTTAAAAACGGAAATATATTTCAGCTCTATCATTTAATATCTAATAAATTATTATTTTAGATTTTAAATAACACTATTAGTTTATCAAGTTTAAAATCTTCATATCAATCTTTAAAACGTGAATTATATCTAAAATTAGAATTATTTTGTTAATCAATTTTATCCATAACAGACATCTCTAAAAATTATTTTAAAAGTAAGTTAATTTTTTACATAAATAAATAATTATTTCTTTTAATGTGTTTCCTTAAATATATCATTATAAGTTTTTTTATGTATAATATATATTTATTAATGATACAAATTGTTTAAGACGTTGTATAAAAAAATTATCATGTAATAACTTTATCTTATAAACAATTGTCTATAAAAAAATATATTTATCATTTTTATATTAAATTATTATTTAAATATTTTTATTATTGAATATTATTCATATATCTATTAAGTAAAAATTAAACTAATATTATTTAATAAAGAATTAGCATAAATCATAGATATATAGAACTTAATACAAGAGTTTAAATAATTATATTTCTTACAAAATAAATAAAAATATCGTATCATCTGAGGGTAATGTTTTGGTCTGAATTTCTTCTTAGATACCATATACGGTATGTAAAGCAATGTTTTGGTTTAAATATCCTCTTCTATTTTTTTTTTTATCATTTTAAAAAAACATTAAACTTTTTTAATATCGGTGTTTTTGTGTGTTGATTTGAAAGGTTTAAAATTATATTTATAATAAAAAAATTATTCTTCCTAATATTATAATTTTTATTTTATAGTCATTGAATTCATATTTTAATATTTCTAACATCAAATTATTAGAATTAATTTTTGACTTTTTTCAAACATATTAATCGAACAAGTATAATAATAGACACTAAACGAGTATAACAAAAAACTTAAACAAAAATAACTTGTATTTAAAGTATTAATTCTTTTTTCTATACTACTTTTTTCATTTTTAATTCTATCATTTTTATGATTTCTAATTAATTACTTGGTCATTTAACAAAATAAAATTTAGAAAAATATATTTTACTTTTATTTCTTAAAATAATATTATTTTAAAAATAATATAAATTTATTGATAATACAAATTGTTTATACTATCACATAAAAAAAATTGTCATGTAATAATTTTGTCAACAAAAAATACATTTATCTTTTTTGTATTAGATTATAATATAATATTCTTATTGTTGAATAACTCAAATATTTTTAGTAAACTGATATCATTTAATAAAAAACTAACATTAATCATATGTATATAGAAATTTGTACAAGATTTTAAATAATTATATTTGTAATGGAATAAAATAAAAATTGTACTTAATAGTTCATTTCAAAGGTTTAAATTATATGTTTGTAATAAAAAAAAAAGTCATACTTCCTAATATTATAATTTTTTTATAATCTTTCAATTCAATCTTTTACTATTTTTAACTTGAAAATGTGGAGCTTAACACGAGTCTAAATATACACTTATTAGACGTGTCTGAATATACACTTATTTGACGAGTCTTGCAATACACGTTATATAGACATGTCCATATACTGATTAGAGAAGTCTAACAATACATATTAGACGAGTTTCTCGATGTACTGATTATATGAGTCTATTAATATACATTAGATGAGTCTTTTCATACACTAATTTGATAAATATAGTAAAAACTTTAGATCAGTCTAACAATAGACATTACATGAGTATGCTCATTACATGAATTAAGGAAAGCAGTAGGAATACTGGAAATTTTTTATTTTCCTAGACTTATTCACAAGTGTAGATTTTTGGAAGATTTTGAAAACAACCAAAACAACAAACCAAAATATTTTGGACCCTATACAAATAAAAATAAATGTAATGAGGAAAAACCTTACAATCGCCCTTAATCGAGATCTCAATCCAACCAATCTTCATAAGGAAATTCTAGTAGACCTGTATATAATCATATCAAATACTTCAAATGCAGACAAGGTCATCATGCTAAAGATTGTCATCTTAAGGGACCAATCTATTTCAAGTGTGGGAAACATGGTCACCAATTCTTTGAGTGTGGACAACAAAAACCACATTCCAATCCTGTTGCAACTAAGGCAAGACCTACCACAACAAGAAGAGTGTACACCATGACTGGAGCTAAAGCCACTGAAAACCATGATCTGATTCAAGGTATGTGTTTTATTAAAGATAAGACTTTAAATGTACTGTACGACTTAGGTGCAACTCATTCATTCATTTCCAATTATTGTGTTCAACACCTTAATTTATCGATCTCTTTTCTTAAAACTAGTTTGGATGTTTCAACTCCCACAAATGACTCAGTAGTTACCAATAGAGTTTGTTTAGATTGTCCACTATTTGTTCATAATAGAAAATTCCTTTTAAATTTAGAATGTCTACCTTTATCTCAATTAGATGTAATCTTAGGTATGGATTGATTATCTTCCAATCAAGTCCTTTTGAATTGTGCTGAGAAATCAATAATATTTTCAAACTCTTAGAATCTTTTGAAATCACCTACTAACTCAAAAAGTGATTCTTTAATGAATGAAATTCAAGAGTACTTGTTATTATCTTCTATGAAATAAAAGAGGAAGTTGATTTGAAAAATATAGCAGTTGTTCAAAATTTTCCTGAAGTCTTTCCCAATGATATTCCTAGTTTATCTCCCAACAAAGAAATTGAATTTTCCATAGATTTGATGCCTGGAATTGGACCAATCTCTATAGCACCATATAGGATGTCACCCTCTGAATTAGCATAACTAAAGAAACCATTAGAATAGTTACTTGAAAAATACTTCATTCGTCCTAGTGTGTCACCTTGGGGAGCCCTAGTTTTGCTAGTTAAGAAGAAAGATGAAAGTTTTAGGTTGTGTGTAGATTACCGTCAACTAAATAAAATTACCATAAAGAATAAATACCTTTTTCCTAGAATAGATGACTTGATGGACATATTGAGAGGAGCCTTTGTGTTTTCTAAAATAGATTTTGAGGTTAAGATATCATCAAATTAGAGTGAAAACATAAAACATACAGAAAATTGCTTTCAGAACTAGATATGGTCATTATGAGTATCAAGTGATGCCTTTTGGTGTAACCAATGCTCCTACAATATTTATGGATTATATGAATAAAATTTTCCATTCCTTTTTAGATCACTTTGTAGTTGTTTTTATAGATGACATTCTTATTTAATCTAAGACTCTTGACGAGCATGAGGAGCACCTTCAGACTATCTTGCAAATCTTGAAAGAAAAGAAATTGTATGTCAAATTATCTAAGTGTGAATTCTGGTTAGAGGAAGTAAAATTCTTAGGTCATTTGATTTCCAAAGAGAGAGTGTTAGTGGATCCAACCAAAGTAGAAGTAGTTTTACAATGCGAACCACAAAAAATAGTGACTAAGATTCGTAGTTTTCTCAGTTTCGCGGGATATTATTATAGAAGATTCATTGGTGGATTTTCTAAAATAGCTACGCCTTTAACCCAACTCAACAAAAAGGGCCAAGCTTTTGTGTGGACAGAAAATTATGAGAATAGTTTTCAAAAACTCAAGAAAAGATTAACCATTTCTCTTATTTTAGCATTACCTGATCCTACTAGACACTTTGTTATATTTTGTGATGCTTCTAAAATGGGATTAAGATGTGTTCTTATGCAAGATAGAAGAGTGGTGGCATATGGTTCTAGGCAACTAAGAACACATGAGAAAAATTACCCAACCCATGATTTGGAACTAGTTGCCACTTTTTTTCACATAAATATGGAGACATTATGTCTGTGGTGGTAAGTTTTGTTAGGTAAACTTAAATAGAATAAAGTTTATGTTATAGTCATTGTTGGTAGTTAGTATAATAGTCGTTTATAGTCGTTGGGTAGTTAATATACTAGTTGTTGGGTAGTTAATGTATTAGTTGTTTATAGTCGTTGGGTAGTTAATGTACTAGTCGTTTATAGCCATTGAGAGTACAACAGACGAAAATTGTAAGCCTATGAATTTTATTGTTGATGGCATGAATAGAAAAACAACAAAAAGTGAATACGTTTTTTCATCCAAGAGCCTTTTTCTCCTAACAAAGTGGTATCAAGAGCTAAGTTGACAGTCAGGGAGCTAGAGAAAGCTAGGTTATTTTGAGTGTTAGAGAGAGGTAGTTGCCCGAGTGTCTGAGTGAAATAAATAGTAAGAGAGAGTGATGGCCAACAATATATCCTTACCTCAGTTGACACAAAAAGCCAACTACGATAAGTGGAGTATGCAAATGAAGGCCTACCTCGGATCCCAAGACATATAGGATGTAGTTGAAGGTGGCTTCGAAGAGCCAACGAATTCTAATGAATAGACGGTCGCCAAGATTGTTGCATTGAAAAAAATATGAGTCAAAGATAGGAAAGCTATGTATGCATTGTACCGAGTTGCGGACGATACATGCCTTGAGAAGTTAGCAAACGCTACGACTTCAAAAGAGACGTGGGAGATCTTGGAGAAAACATATAAGGGACATGACCCTGTGAAACAAGTTTGACTTCAAGCTCTCAGAGGAGAGTTTGAAAGGTTGATGATGAAGGACAATGAAGGGGTGGTTGAGTTCATATATCGGGTGGAGACTGTTGCAAACCAACTCGGTAAGAATGGGGAGCCGTTGCTTGCAAACCAAGTTGTGGAAAATTTTTTGAGGTCATTGACAATTGACTTCGACTACATTGTACGTGCCATCAAGGAATCCAAATACCTCTCAAAACTCACGATGGAGGAGCTTGTTGGGTCTTAGAAGCCTATGAACAAAGGAGAAGAAAGACGAAGGCGGACTACTTTGGCAAAACACTCCAAGAAAGGACAAATTTCAAGGAGAGAAAGGCGTTTGGAACTAAAAACACTCATGGCAGAGGAGGAAGAGATCACGAGAGTCAAAGCCGAGATCTTGGAAGTAGAGATCGAGGACGTGGTGGTCAAGGTCGAGATGATTACAAAGACGACGCTACCGACCTGCATAATTGGTGAGGCCGAGGTCGAGGTGGAGGCCAAGGAGTTTGGTTAGGCAATAGTGGTGAGTGCTACAAGTGTGGCAAGCGTGGTCACTACGCAAATGAGTGTAGATCGGTAATTATTATAACTATGGTAAGGTCAGTCATTTTTCAAAGGATTGTCGGTCTCAAAATAGGAGAAATGAATCAACCAATCTTCTTACAGAAGAGGTTAAAGAACAAGCACGAATATTGTTGATGGCCAGTAGCGAAGGGAGCTCCTCATATGGTGAGACGAGTTTGGTGGAAATTGATGAGGATGTTGGTAGAGTGATGAAATCAAAGAAACTCACCTCTCGGTTCATTGAAACTTACCAAATTTTGAGAAAGATAGGTCATGTTGCTTATCAAATTTGTTTGCCCCCTTTCCTTTCCAACCTTTATAATGTCTTTCATGTGTCTCAATTAAGAAAATATATTTCTAATCAATCTCATGTGATAAGACGTGATATAGTACAATTAAAGAATAACCTTACATTTAACGCAATGTTTGTACAGATTGTGGATAAGAAGGTCAAGGAACTGAGAGACAGACAAATCCCTCTAGTAAAAGTCATTTGGAATGAAGCAAATGGGGATATTACAAGAGAATTAGAAGAGAAAATAAGAGACATTTATCCTCATTTATTTTAGTCAATAAAAAATTTCGAGGACGAAATTTCTATATCTGGGAGAGAAAATGTAACATCCCAAATTTATACTACAATGATTTCGGTATGGTAATACCTAAAATTTTATGATACATTACTTTTCATATACAATGTATTAAAGTTATAATTATAACTACATAATAATATATATATAGTTAATAAATAAATTTTAAAAATTAAAATAAAATAAAATAAGTAGTTAGATAAAAAATATTAGTATTGTAAAAATAAAATGTATACCATCAGAATGACAATAATATTATAAAATAATATAATTATAAGTATATTAACAAATACATATCCGATTAATATTATAAACATTATATAGAAATATATTATATATATTTATAAAAAATAATATATATATATATATATATATATATATATTATAAACATTATATAAAAATATTATGTATACATTTAAAAAAAGTAATATACATATAGATAAATTTGATCTCTCGTAAGAAGAGATAGTAAACTATGAAGTTAGCATATAAGAATTCATTTAGTTGTAATTAATGAAAAGAATCTTTATCACTTACTGCATGATGCCTTCTATATAGAGAGTTGATGGTGTAGTGAAACCAACAAAAAAAAGGGGGGGAAGAAGATTAGATCAAAGGAGAAGGATCACTAACCATAAAATAAAGGAAACCTAACCGTAAGAAGCAGATGGCAAAGGGAAATAAGAGTGAAACATGCATTTATTCAGATCTCATTCCAATTTCTGAGGCAAGGGATAAAACATTTATGATTTTTTTTTATTATTATCTTTTATCTTTTCACAAATTTGTTTATTTTTACATTTACCTTAGGCAAGGTGTCCCATTCTAATTTATATTTAGTTTCCGTTTTTATTTATTTTTTTATGCTCATCTCTAATCGTGTTTGGGTCCTATTTATTCAATTTATATTTACTCTCATTTATTCATTTATATTTATCTACAGTCACGTATTGGTCCTCTTTAACTATTTATATTTATCTCTAGTCACGTATGAGTCCTCTTTAACTATTTATATTTATCTCCAGTCACGTACTGGTCCTCGTTATTTATTTATATTTGTTTCAATATTATGCACTGATCATATTTATTTATTTATACAATTACATGGTTTAATATCAAAATAAAATTTATGATAAATAAAGATTTGATTATTGTAGTTGGAGGTATGACCTTAGGGATTTAAACGAGTGGATATTACTCAAGATGATATGTTCTTGGGTTACGTTGTTGGTCATGACTCGTTTATCTTGACTAGTCACTACAACTTCTTCTTTGCCAACATTGTAGCGGTGTTCCCGGGAAATGTTTGATAAATAAATGCAATGAATAATTCTGTGACAATTTAGGGAATGAACAGGAAATTCTATTATCACTTTCCTCTTTGCTCCAAATGCACCTATAATCACCGAAAGGCAAATTAGGCCACTTTTTATTTACCTCCAATAGTCCAAGTGAATCATATTCATAACTCTCTTTCCTCCAAATATTTTTGAAGGCCAGTATATGAAAGGGAAACTTTAAATAAATAATACTCATTCCTCTTCTAATGTAGAAAATATAACATGTATCAAATGACATAAATATAAAATGTATATAGTACTGTAAAATATATATTTGTAGAATTATGTGTCAAAAATGTTTTAAAATAAATTATAGAAAATAATATGTATGCTTTTAATAAAAAAAAGTAATGTCATCACAATCCGTCTTTAAAAACACGAGCCTGTCTCCTCACTTTAATTTTCCTTACCGTCTTTATTTAACAATTGCGTCAAAATAATTGTTTCAAGGAGAACCGATAAGGGTTTTCACTAATTTTTCACTAATTTTATCAACACAATTTTCTTCACGATTTTCATCTAAGAATGTCGTAACATGGTTGTTTACGTATAAAAACAACAAACATTAATATCCCAAAACACAGTTTTAAATTTTAATTAAAAATAATAAAATAATGTGTAAAAATAATGGCATGATAATCTACATAACACTATTGAGTTGAAATAGTTGTTTATTGACCATGTCATTGGTTAACTAATCCAAACAACGAAAAGTAATAAAAGAACAAATAATAAAATATAAAGTACGAAACGCAAGCAAATTTTAGTAAACTAAAAAATATTTTACAAATAATACTCAATCAATAAAAAATAACCAAATTAACCCTTAACAAACAAAATATACTCAAATGCAATGAAAAAAAATCTATATTGAATTGCACAAAAAGAATATAGCAGTAGTGAGTATCTCTCTCATCTTTATGTTTAATTGGTAAAGACCAAAGTATAGAGCATGAAAAAGTTACGATCCACCGACACTTCAATCTGGATTATGAATTCGTGTCTGATATTTTATGATATTTTATCAATATTTATCAATGAAGTATTTAATTTATAAAATTATAGAACACTACAAGAAAATTTTTAAATAATGACTAATTTTAATAACAAAAAATAATTAGTTACTATATAATGACCAATTTAGGTATCAATTTAAAATTAGTTTCAAAAAATTATAATTGGTCTCTAAATTGATAATTAAAATAATTTATATTATGAATTAGTTTCTAAATTGGTCACTAACATTAGCTACTAAGGTTTTGATTACCAAACTAAGTAGTTTCTAAATTGTTCACTAACATTAGCTATCAGGTTTTGGCTACCAAAATAATCAAAATAATTGGTCTCTAAATTGGTCTTCAATTAGAAAACTGGTCTCTAACATTTTTTTTTTATTAATATTGGTTATTATTTAAGAATTTTCTTGTAATGGTATTTTTATGATGACAATAATTTATATTTTTTATGTTGACAAGTTTAATATATATAATTTTATTTTGGATCCACACAACGATCATATATTTATTATGCTTTTAAGAATTATTGTTAACTTTTCAATATTTAAATATCATGTATCTATCACGTATCGTATCCTATTATTTTAAAAATAAATGTATTGACGTATCGGATACGTATTGTATCCAATACACGTATCCTATCTGTGCATCATAGATGAAAAGTAATATAATGTAATAGAATAAAATATTCAATATATATATATATATATATATATATATATATATATATATATATATATATATATATATATATAAGTTGGAAAGATATATAGTATGTTCACACTTGATTTAATATTCTTCGTTTTGATTTGAATATCTTCTAATTATGAATCCATTCTACACTTTTCTAACATTGTTCACGCAATTTGATTAAAATTAAATTATTAAAATCAATATTATATTAAAAATATTATTCCTTTTATTTAACGCAACATATCTCCCATTACTTACATATTTTTTACTTTTATTTTTGAGGACAACTATATTACTTACCCACGGATGTTTTGAATTGTTGGATATTTCTATTTTCCAAATTTTGAATTGTTTTAAAAATTTCTTACACGGATAGTTTTCTCCACCTTTATTAATTCTCATAAGTTTTAAAATAGGACAAGAAAGTTAAATTCGCAACTTGTAAAGTTGCACACAAAATATAAATATATAAACACATTTAAAAAAAAAGTTATAAATAAGACTAATTTATTTTAGATATTGTCTGTATATATACACAATACAATCATCATAAATCATATCATAAATAACACATACAACATTATAAACAAAAGTAGTATTACCTGCTACACAAATTCATAGGTAATATAGTCATAGTTAACACTTATTTACAAATTTTATAATTCATAAATAATTACATATAAATAAATTTTAATTCCATAAACATATCCATAGGTAATTACTTACTGATATATTCATAGATAGTTTATTTACTAACATTTTGTAAGTAATTACACGTTGATATATTCGTAAGTAATTACTTACCTCTTTTTGCAGTTTTGACTTTGGTTTTTCTTGTGATTTTTATTTTGGGTACGTTGAATTTCTCATACAATTTAAATGATTATTGCATAACAAATAATGCACATACAATGTTCTTTTTATCTAAGTTAAAACTACTATAAATTCAAACATTATAAAATTCAACCTTCTTTAGTACAAAAACATCCAAGCATACTATAAAAGTTTCTAATAAGTTATTGAAATAAATTTTCAATATAAGAAATTATATATAAAAGGGTATACTTTAATTAACAAAACACAACAATATAATTTCATTCAAATATCACCATACAACGACCAAAAGGACCACAAATGGATCTATATACAAGAGATATTCAACAAATAGAATATTATCTTAGGTTTGACATAAAACTCATTAAATGTCATAGTAGAGACTAATATTTAATTCAATACAGGACTTAAATTAACAAGTGAAATCCAAATTAATAGATCAAGTAAGTTCAATAAAACCTGAATCATACACACATTGCCATAATCTACAAGTGATTTAAACCATCAGCAGAACAATGAAACCTATGTTACAACACAAGTGTTAATACCTTATACGCAAATTAAGCAATGATTCACATATAGCATAGATTTATGGCTACAAATTCATAAAATTCTCATCCCCCATCAAAAACCATTTTCATACAACATACATCATTTAAATAAAATCACAAATCAATCAAATATGCATATTAATATTCATTTTAAATTTATAATAATATTCACATACAATTCATTAAGAAAAAAAGAGAGAAAAAAAGAATAAAAATATTTAGCTTAAACAAAAATTGTCTCACTTGAACCAAAAATTTGGCAGAGTAAATGTTAATTAGTAGTTCCATTTTCAGTTGAGTGAAAAATCATTCACTTAAGCGAAAAAAGGACCAATAGTAAGACTTATATCTCCTTTCTATTTTCACTTTGGAAAAATAATTTCATTTGAGTGAAAATATCATAAAACCAATCTCATGCAATATAGTCAAATTTATTTTTAAAGTTTTACCCAAAACCAATTTAACCAATACAACTTTCAAACACAATAAAATGATTAAGAATTGGCTGCAATCTTGTTAGTAACTAGTATAAAAATAGTGAGTGTAAATCTTTCTTCACTCTAAACTCTCTTAATTGCATATCATTGAACTATCACCTAACATTAAAAAAGGAATTGTTTTTAAATGGCATTTGTAAAAGCATATCGTTGGTCCTAAATATGTCAAACAAAAACTTTGTCTTTAATAAGATGATACCCTTGAAAATTATTATGAAAATTTTTAAAACACAATTAAATCATCTCTTCATATATATACTTGACTTGTTTTCACACTTAGCAATAACTATGAAAAATATCAAACAACGATACAAAGATAAAAAGACCTTAAGTATTTGATCTCCAAATTTAAGTCAACAATCCATCACACTCATTTGAAGTCAATGAACCTCTTTCAAGCTTCATTCTAGTGTTGGAGTTGCAATACAACCCCTTATATGGTCAAATATGCACTTGGAAACATGTATATTACTGTATAATTAAGTTTAATATTGTAATGGTTCTACCCACTTGTGTTCTTCCTGTTATCTTGCTATTGCATATGTGTTCTAGGGGCAAAGAACATGTCTCTTAAGATTGGTCTTGAAACCTCTCGTGCATTGTTAAATTGTGATTGAACAAAAAGATACTAAAAAAATAATAAAACAAAACACAAAACACAAAAACAATTAGAAAAAAAAAGACTAAAATAATGCATTGTGATCACCTTATAACACTATTAATGCTTATTTAATGCTTGTGATATTATTTAAAAATATAGGGACTCAACTGATTAAAAAATATAAACACAAAAAGTAAATTATAGATCTAAATATACAAACCAAATTACTAATTAAGCTAAACTTTTATTTCTATTTCGTTCCAAAATTGAAAATAGTTAATATTTAAATAACCAAAATTGACTCAAATTTAAAAGATAAAGTATCAAAATAAATATTTTTAAAGACAAAATGCTAAAATAAATTTTAAAAATAAGATAAAAAAAAAGTATAATAACATATCAAGTTAAAAAGTAATATAGTTTTAATTAATAGATATATAATTTAAATTTATTTCAAAAATACCATATAATTAAATTATTTACACTACAAGAAAACCTATAAATAGTAACCGATTTTATTGATCAATAATGATTAGTAACTATACTAACCATTTTAGATACTAATTTACAAAACTAAAAATTATTCATCACTACAATAGTTATTATTATGAATAAAAAATTATAATTAGTCACTAAATTGATCTTTAAAATTAGCTACCATGATTTTGGCTACCAAAGAAAATTGGTCACTAAAAATTAGCTACCTAGGTTTTAGCTACCAAAATGACTTAGTTTTTTAAATTGGTCTCTAGTTAATTAGTGACAAATTTATGGACAAATTATAATTTTTTATTTATAATAATGACTATTTTAGTAACCAATAATTTTTTTATTTTTTAAATTGATCACCATAGTGACTAACTATTTTTGATTTTTAAAATTGATTTTTAGTTGAAGATTTTCTTGTAGTGTTTATAATGGACTCTATTTAATTATAACATTCACATTTCATAGAATATTTTTTTCTAATACTACACTCGATAAGTTTTGAAATGTATAAATGACCATAAACCAAACTTCTATATTATTTAGGTACTATATCTAATAATAGTCTTAAATAGGAGTCAAAATTAAGAATGATTTGTATATATTTTTCTCATTTGATCCTTTGACAAACCTTTTAAGGATAAAATTGTAATTGTGATAAGACTTTCACAAATTGAAGACTAGATGTCAAGAACAATTTAAATATATATTCTTTTAATATTCTAAAATATTTTTTTGATAAAAAATGAAAAAATAAGCTTTAAAATAAATAATATCTCAGATATAATAATTGATCTGATGTTATCTCAATCAATTTGAAGACTACATATGTACCAAAATTTACAACCAAGATGGCTTTTATTTGAATAAAATTATAAGCAAGTATCTCAAATATTCATAAAATAAGACACATTAATAATTGAACAATTAACACAATTACACGTTTAAAGAATACAACTATTCATTTCTTACATAAACAACTAGAAGATTTTTTATTTAAACCATGAACCTTGAACGAGGATCTTAAGATCGGAAGCTGCAAAGAAACCAAAATTTTAAATCAAGATAAACCAAAAGAAATTAAACATGTTTTAAATGACGAACAAATGTTTTAAATGACGAACAAATGAACAAATTTCATTAATCGTTTTGAATATTTACGTTTTTTAATTATTTTTAGTTTCGAAAGTACCATTGATATGTCATTTTATTTTACAGTTCAAAACGTTATTTGAAATACTTCCTGGACCAAAATAATAAAATAATAAAATTAAAAAATTAAAAAAAAATTTAAATTTTTTTTATTACATTTAAATCCATGTTTAAGCCTTTTATTTATAATATCTTCTTCAACTTGTTGATATTTTTATTAAAAAAAAAACTTGTTGATATTTTTATTAAAAAAAAAAACTTGTTGGTGTTCAATATTGACGACCTGGCTTATGAAGCCTGCAACGATTATTTCACCTAACTAAAGTCTACAGCACAAGCAAGTTGGAAAATATTTAAATAATTGTTGACAAAATATTCACGCACTTCAAAAAAATATATTAAATCAGTGTTACTGTACTTATAGAATTATTAATAGTTAAATTATACACAATAACGATGGATTCGAAGGTGACTTTGTGAAAAAGTACAAATAGAAAAGTTCAAATCGAAGTAAAATACACATTTGGTCAATGGTAATAGGTAAATAGTTGGTTTATTATTATCACAATTATTATCGATATATTTTGCATAATAAAATAAGGTTATAGGATTAATATGAAAGCTTTAATTTTGTTTGAATTTCAATGAATATATTTGATCTTTAATGATGATCGATATTTATTCAAAAAATTAGTTTTAACGTGTAATTAACCTATCTTTACCATTTACTTTATAAATATATATATATATATATATATATATATATATATATATATTATAATTTTTCTCCTAAATGTATATATCAAAAAGAAGTATACCCAAAATATTCTTTTTCAAAGTAAAATAGCAAATGCTGTGGACTTTTTTTTTTCTTAATTATTATAAATGACGATGGATAATGATTTCTTAAAAGGGATTTGTATGCGATTAAATTAATGTATTACTTGCCTAATAATGTCTTAATATTTGCAATTAGAGAATATATTATGGTTTTAATAATTTTAATTCATGCACGAATAAGAGTTTCTTTTTCATGTGATAAGAACTCGTATAATGAGTCTTTTTTAGGAGTAGTTGCTTAAAATATTCAGCAAGTTGTTGTAGTATTAAAGTTGTTGAAAAGAAGGAAAATAATCATTTCACACTCATCTTTATTTTAAACAATCACTTCACAGCTGTTTCGATAATAAAATATTATATTAAAATAATAATCATAACAGTAATAAATATAAATATTCTTTTTAAATAAAATATAGTATAAATAATCGTATAATGTATATATAATATATCAACATTGTCAACCTATATCAACCAACTAATTGCATGCGTGTACACTTTAAATGATATTTTCTAGCTTTCGTATTCACCACTTTATTATTGATAATGTGAATAATAATTAGTAATTTTCACTTCAAGTTTTAAATATAAAATTATCTTAAATATATTTTATTATATAAAAAAAAATCTCAACTTTAATATCACCTATTTTGCATGAAATCATTATCAAGCAATTAACTAATCTACATTACAGTTGCACTATAAAAAAAAAATCAATTTTTTTTTTTGTTTACTCTTTAATACAGTGTGTTGGGTGTGATTGAGTTTTAGTTTTTAAATGTCTACCATGTCAACTTGATAACTTAATGGTAAAGAAGACAGATAAATCTCTTGATCCATTTTTCTAATAAGAAAATTTTTACTAATTGTTTAAGCTTGAAGTATTTTTCTCATAGTTTTTATTTGATTTTAGAATTTTTTATAAAGTAATAAAAAATATTATTTAAATAAAAATTAGTATATTTTATATTTCTTTTAATAAACTGTCGACATTTCTAAGCATGATAAGTCAAAATTTCAAACTTGACCGTTGTTGAGACTAGACCGTACAGTAAAATATATATATGAACACATACGTGTAATAAAAAACATGCAAAATGTTTAACTAATATTGATTAGAAGACGCTAATTATGATTTGACTTATTTTACAGAATTATCAAAAATTAGTTTGCGTATTTATTTTCAAATAGTCTAAGTCAAGTCAATGCATAGAGAGAGAACAGATTCACACTGCTACGCCTCCTCTTCACACCACGTGGTAAGATTAATAAATAATCAGCACACAGAATAGAAACCCACAACACAACATCATCGTCATTATTTCTGACACTGTTCTCCTTGTTGACCAAACCCACCCTACTATCTCTTACCCTTTCTTCTCATCAATCACAAAAGGCTTCTCTTTTTGCCTCAATTTTTTTGTCTTGTTTTCTTCATTTTCTAAGGTTCGTTTCAGCACTTTTAGTTTCTGGCTATTATTCTTCGGTTATTGCTGTTACTATGGATAATCTTTTGGTTCTTTTTTCTTTCTTTTACTTGTTCTCTAAAATTTATTATTAGACTCCTGATTTGTCTCTCTTGTAGTTTATTCTAGTACCTGATGAAACCCAGTTCACATTTTTATTCTCAATGCTCTTTGAGCTGTGAAAACCAGCTCAAAATGAAGCATTTAACACCTATACTCACAAAATGTATGAAAAATAGGGTGTAGGTTAAAAAAATGGTTTTCATTTGAGATTATGCTTTTTCCAGAAACGAGGCATGTGGAAATTATGAATTCAGTGGTTGAGATACTGATAAATAGTTGTTCATTGGGTGTTAGGAATGGACGTTTTCGGTTAATTTTGGAGAAATACTCATCTTTTCAGAAACCCTCTTGGAAGGCAGTGAAAAAATAATGATTTTGGGAACTAAAGATGCATCATTTGTTTGTTTGAGTTGTATGGCTTTGGGAACTATCAAATATACTTAGGTTTTTGTCAACTGGGTCTTTGGTAAACTTTTCAAACATGTTTTGCTTAGAAGGAAAGTATTTGTAAGAATCAGTGAAATCTGACTACTTGAACTGCAATATGATATTTGTGCACTGAATTCAGTTTAATAGAACTGATATCTTTGGAATATTGAAAAAAAAAATGTTGGAGCCTTGACCATGATACTGGTTCTTAATTTTTTTGTATGTTTCATCCGATGTAGTAATTGACATACTATGAATCTAGTTTGTATATTTTCATGTTTTAAGACCTGAATTTTTAGCATTATGGTTATCATTTTCTGTACATCGTACTTTTACTTTATGATTCTAAGATAGGCCTTTCTATGTGGTTCTTCCAGGTAACCTTGGAACTGGTTTAATTCAAAGAAACTTATTCCATTTGACATTATAGGCCGTGTTCGAATTCTTCATCCTCCAGTCATGACTTGCTTCCCATTCTCATTTGGTAGGAAAGTGCCCTCTGTGGCAAGACACGATCCAGATATTGATGAAGGTAATTTAACAATGTTAGATTAATCTTCAAGAATATTGTTGTAGAGTTAAGCAAAATTTGATAAAATGGATAAAAAATCTGCTTGCAGTGCTTGATTTTGATTGAATATGTTTGTGAACAGAACTCTCAGGCATTCAAAATGTAAAAATGTTTACCTACAAAGAACTAAGAGTTGCATCTGACAATTTCAGCCAGGCCAATAAAATTGGGCAGGGTGGCTTTGGTTCTGTTTATAAGGTAATTAAGTAACTTTTGAATGTTGTTTGCATCATCATATCCATTTGATTGATCATTATTTTTCTGTTCCTTTCCTTATCAGTGAAAACTTAACAATATTATGGTGGATGATCAGGGATTACTAAAAGATGGGAAACTAGCTGCTATAAAAGTTCTTTCAGCAGAATCAACTCAAGGGGTGAGAGAATTTATGACAGAGATTAATGTGATCTCAGAAATAGAGCATGAAAATTTGGTTAAGCTATATGGTTGTTGTGTGGAAGGGAATCACCGAATACTAGTCTACAATTATCTTGAGAAAAATAGCCTTTCGCAAACCCTTTTAGGTAAATGCTTTGTAATTTTGTGGTAAAGTTTTCTGAGAAAGTCTGAGAACAGGACTTCTATTGTATCATTTAGAATATCATGGAGTTTTTGTTACTTTAATTTCCCTACCAAATTCTTTCTGAATGACTTATTTTCTACTCACTTGCAGGTTTAGGTCACAGTAGTAACATCTTTTTTGATTGGAAAACACGATCTAGGATTTGCATTGGGATTGCACGTGGGCTCTCCTATCTGCATGAAGAAGTAAGACCACATATTGTTCATAGGGATATAAAAGCAAGCAATATTCTCCTTGACGAAAACCTTACACCTAAGATTTCAGATTTTGGTCTTGCAAAGCTTATTCCATCATACATGACTCATGTCAGCACGCGTGTGGCCGGAACAATGTAAGTATTCTATTAAGCATCCTTTGCATAAATTGGAAACTTTTGTTTTTCTTTTCTTTCCCAAAAGTAGGACTTTATCTCTTCAATATCCTAGCTTTATACTAATAATCTTCATGTTTTACATGGCACACAACGCTATTATAATGTGTTTAATGGTCAGAGTTATATACCATAATGCTGAAAAATTTGAGAATATTAGAATGCAATTGACTTCATTGATTCTATTCAATATTTTATATAAACTCATTTTGTTGTAAATTGGTGACTATGAAATGTGTATTCATTTTACTTCAGATTATCTATTATTATTTTGCTCCTGACAAGGATTCCCTTGGTTGAGCCATTGCTCTGCAAGATTTGTAGTCCACTAAATTCAGCACACACGAAATCTTGCTTGTTGTAAATCCATCATCAACCACCACACAACTCAGATCATTGAAGTGCTTGATAGAGATCAGGGATTCTATTATTCAAATATACATAAACTGATTGATAGAATTGTTTGAATAATTCTCTTCCTTCTATGTTGGAAATCCCACTTTAGCTAGAGATTTGGTGAAACTATTATATATTAAAGTTCACCTTCTAAGATAGTATTAGAGTTTATCAGAATCTATCACAACAAAATAGAGATTAGTTCATAACCTTTCAATTCTCACATGATAAAGGGGAAAGCTTTCCTTGTCCTCTTGGTTATTGATTTCCTTTACTCCAATTATTTATGTCAGGAACTTAATGCTGCATCTTTTATTTCAGAGGTTATTTGGCACCAGAGTATGCATTAAGAGGGCACCTGACACGTAAAGCAGATATTTACAGCTTTGGTGTACTTCTTGTGGAGATAGTGAGTGGAAGATGTCACACTAATACACGCTTACCGATAGGAGAGCAGTTTCTTTTAGAAACGGTATGTCATTCTATTTTCTTAGTTCTACTGCTGTACTTTTACTGTTTACAAATACATAGTCAGAGGGAAAAAATATATTGGTTTGGTTTATTGTGCTCATCTCCCTATTAATCAGTGATGGGTAGTTCATACTTCAGTCTATTGTGTCTCTAACAAACCCAATTTTTGTGGATTTTAACTACTTTTCACCTGTGAAGTTAAAATATTATTCATGGTTTCCTGTATGTATAGAAACTTTGCAGAAGATGGTGACTTTTTATACATCAGAATGATTGCAAGCCTTGATCTATAAATATGGAGCCTCTTCTGAGTTATGTTTTCTTTTCACTTTGACAAATGGTTTGTTTGGATTTTTCACAAGCAAAATTTGGTTGTGCAAATAAAAATTTAGAGAAGCTAGATGGAAAGCTTCTACAAATTAACTTTTGAAGAAACTGGGTTTAGTTTTTCTTATTTTTCTCCCCTAGAAGTGCTTACGAAGAAACTTGTCCAAACAGGTCCAAGTTTTAGTCTCCACTAATGTTTTTTGTTATATTATATCCACTTTCTCTTCTTTCTATGTAGTTTTCCATCCAAGTTCCATTCAATTGTGATTGATTATGAAAGCTATAATCCCCACTATAAGGTATACCTGATTGGAAACCTCAACATTCAAATTTCTTTTGATCCTTTAGCATGAAAGACATTGAAATTTTGAAGTCATGCTTTAAATTAAAAATCATAAGTTGTGAGAGTCTATTTCTAGTCTAACATTACATTTGCTTAACCCATCAAACAGTTCTGATACTAATATCAGAAGACTATCATATCTTAAAGAATCTTTGTTGTTTGAAATCTGAAACATCACACAATTTTTTCAGCCTGACATACTTGACCACTTCATTTACATAACAGTACACACTCATATTCTATGACTTTAAGATGCTTTTCTCATTGTGCTCTCTATGTTTTTCTTCTTATATGTTGCTTTTTTATCGATTTTTATACAATGTGAGACTCTAACGTACAATTATCAGACATGGGAGCTTTATCAGCGAAGGGAATTGGTAGCGCTTGTAGATGCATCCCTAGACGGGCATTTCGACGCCGAGGAGGCTTGTACATTTCTGAAAGTTGGACTTTTCTGCACTCAGGACACGTCGAAACTCCGGCCACCGATGTCTTCTGTTGTCAAGATGCTCGCCGGAGAAATGGATATTGATGAAAGCAAGATAACAAAGCCAGGCCTGATTTCAGATTTTATGGACCTTAAAATCAGAGGAGATAAAAAAGATGGTGATATTGAAACCAAGGGTTCATCTTCCTACAATGCATCTTCTGCTTCAGATAGCCAGGGTAACACCATGTCTTTTGCTGCAAGTACAAGTACAACTGCAACCTTCACTCTTAAATATGATCAAAGCTTGTAACATTGTTTGTCAATGGTTGACACTGTGATTCCAAATTATTTGATTTCATTTTTTCTGAGATCTCCCTTTCACTTGTAAATTTGCTACGGGTCCATAGATTTGTGTGTTAATATTTTATTCTACTGAACATTAGGAAGTTTTGGCCAATGTACACTCTCTTGTAAATATGGACCATGGTTATAATCAAACGATGAATCTGAATATCTTTGTTCTTTATAAATCATGAATCATGCATTTGTGTGTATTTGTTACCATCATTCTTATATTGAGTATATAATTTGGATTTTCTATGAAACAAGGTTATGTATATAAGTTTTTGAAAGATGTTTAAATACAAAAAAAAAAGTAGATACTTTCAAAATTAGATTAGTTATCTATTTAGTTTTTACCATTGTAGAATCATTAGTTTTTTTTTTCTCTATATTTAAAAATTGTATATCTTGCATTTACATGTACTAAACCTTTGTGAACTATAAAACAATTGATAATAGTACATCTAATATAAGAATAAAAAAATGTTTTTTATTTAAATATTAAAAGGTAATATCTAGTGAAATAAAAAGAAAATGAATAATGTAAACTAAAGAATTTTGCATTTCAACTATATAATTTTCTTTACTGAATTGGGTGAAAAAATTTAGGTATCCTATATCTATATAAATTTTGCTTTTTTATGTTGTTGATAAAATAGTTTGTCTAAACTTCTTTTGTTTTCAAAAGGTATTAAAATGATAGTTTTTTTTTTTTTTCTCGAAGGAACTTTGACTTGTTTTCTATAATTTATTGTTCAGTAAATTTATTTCTTTTCCAATCTAAAAGATGGTTTCTTTCTCTTAATAAAAGGACTATAAACAAATAAAGAGAGATTAAGTAAAAAGTGACTAAATAAAGAACAATGTCCTAACTTTGTGAGTGAAAATTAGAAAACACTTTATTTCATGGTTTGATCCCAAAACATACTTTGTTTCAATATAATCTTAATATTAATATTACCGTCCCAACAAAATTGTAATTCTTTTTACACAAGTTCATCTCATTAAAAAAATATTTTTTTTTTTTAAATTCAAGAATAATTTCATTTCTCTGTTAAAGATTAAAATAAAGAAAAAAAGTGCAAGAATCAAGACATGAAAATAATGAAAAAATCATAACGACCTATAACCGTTCAAGTTAGTATTTGTTTTACCATAATACATAATTAATTATAAATTTCAAACATTGGTTAAATTATTTGTATTAAACAAACTAGCGTACACATATATGCATTATCGCACATGTATATACATATTTTTGAAATATGAATGATATTATATTAATAAGTAATAATAGTGTAATATAATGTTATTAAATTAATATATAAAATGAATATATATTTATTAAAAATAAAATGAGATGAGGAGAGAGAATTAATCGTTTTTTTATAAAAAATAGATAAAAGTAATCATTAATTTTAAAAAAATTAATAAATAATTATATTATAAAAGATATAATTGATATTGTGAAATATGAATCCAGAGAATCTTCTTTTTATATTATTATAGATAAAACATCAATTAGCTAACTAACTAAAAAGGTAATTACATGTTAATTGTAATATTTTGCTCGGTTAAGTAACAGTTAGTTAGCGGCAACGAACTAACGGTTAAAAAAACACGTGGCAGACCTCTATTGGTTACGGAAAATTTGGTTATTATTTTTGCGCGGGGAATTCTAACCCAAAGAAGCATATAAAAATGGAGTGGGTTCAGTGATTGATGAGTACTTTCTTTCTTTCTTAGTTTGGTCCAAATTGTGTTACAGTTCCTATGGCTCTCTGTATCAGACCCTCTCTCAGATTGCAGGGTGAACGAAGCGATTGGATCGGCTACTGCGATTCTCTGTAATATTATTATCACTCATCGTCACTCCATGATTTTTGGATTCAATAACCTAATTCATGATTATCGTTGTTCTGTGTTTTTTCTCTTGCAATTTTTACATCTGAGTGATCAATGGTTGCTATTTTGTGGTGGAGTAGGATGGCGAGGTTGGCGCTGTGCAGCATCTGCTCACATGACAAAAGCGACGGCAGTGACGCGGGGATACCGGACTTGGAGATACTGGAGGTGGTGGCGGACGGTGGCTACGGCCGAGTCTACCAGGGCTTCGAGCCTTCCACCGGTGAAATCGTCGCCATGAAACAGATAGTAATAATCGGCTCGAGACAGGGTGTTCCGTCTGCGATCATTCGCGAAGTGGCGTTCCTCAAAGAACTCCGCCATGACAACATTGTGAGGTTGCTTAGAGTCTATGTCAGAAGACACAGATATGTCAATCTTGTTTTCGAGCGTCTTCCGTGCGACCTTCATGACTATATTAGGCGCAGGACTCATCGCAATATGTTGGCTATAAAGGTACTTGCATTATGTTGTTTTATGAAATTGATTTTTAATTTGTTCAGAGATGCATTAGGCGATGTTGCATGTGGGTTCCCAAAGGATCTTTTGAATTTAAAGAAAATTTTTGTTAAATGTGAGTTCTGAAAGCAGAGCTAGGTTTAAATTGATTTTAGTTAAAGAAAGTGATTTATGTTTTGATATTTCAATGAAAGGAATTTTGTTATAGAATTTAGGGTAAACTTTTCATCATCAATTTTACTTAGTAGTAACCTCACATTTACTACTGTTAATTAAGAATGATAAATACTTTTAAGATTGAGGTAGATGAATCTGAAATTCTTGAAATCTTGTAGCTGTTGTTAAATTTCTTTTTGGTTGCAGAGTTTCATGTACCAGATACTCTCTGCTCTGGAATTCTGCCATGCGCGTCAGGTTCTGCACAGAGATTTGAAACCCAGCAATGTGCTGATTGATCAAGCTAGCATGCTGGTCAAACTGGCGGATTTTGGTTTGGCTAGAGAGTTTAGAAATGACATATTATATACTGACCAGGTACATGACTTAAAAGAAGCATTCTTTTTTATTTATTTATTTAGTATTCACATTCATTAAGTTTCACAGAAACAATTTGTTGCATTGCTTTCTCTTAGGCACATTTTTTCCTCTTGTGATGCTTTGTTTCGACCAAATTTGGATATTATACAAAAACGACAAAACATTCATTTCAGGTGCAAATTTAGAACTTATAAATGGGTGATTCTCTCTGGCATATTTGGGTTAATTATATGTTTTTTCAAGTTTTTAAATTTTGAGGAGTGTTATTTTTTCAAGTTTTTCCCGTGATTGTATATATCATATCTTCCAGTATTTCTTTATTCCTCTGAATTGTAAATTTTGCCGGCTTTATCCTTTTATTTGCATACACACATAGAGACAGAATATATGTAAATATTTTCTGGTAAGAAAATATTTCTGGCTTTATCCCTCTTCCATATGTAAAATAAGAAATATGCTAATTCTTTCATTTATTTTTAATCATGAGATTTTTAAAATATGTTTGATTGATATGTGATCTTAAGAACTCGAGATAATATTCATTAGTCTTTTATTAACAAAATTTTAATTTTATGTAATTTTCCTTACTATTTATTGTAATGCAGAAATGAAAAATGAAATAAAAAACCTTAAAACTATTTTATTTAAATTAATTTTTTATTTTTACATAAAATTCTTGAAAGCCATTTTAGAATTCAAGATAATATGAATGAAATCTTACATTTTATATAATTTTGAATTAATTTAGGCATGCGTATTTATTTTAATAATGAAAAATACTGAAAGAAACCTTCAACTATTTTGTTTACATAAAAATAATTAATTATATTTTTTAGGTAAAATTATTAAAGTACACATGAAAAAGGAATGAAGAAAATATATGGTAGAAATTAGTTTTTGTGAGGTGATTTATCAATAGAGAAAAGTGAAAGAAAAAGTTTGATGAGGGTTGTAACTTGCATGCATGTGTTGTTCAACTTGTTCTTTGTGTCAGAAACTATGATTGGTATAAAAGCTTTATTAGCAAATAATGGTGTTCCATAAATGATTAGGTATAGAGATAAAAGTGTTATTTATAGAGTGGAGAAGTGACTGTTACAGTATTCAGTTAGGAACTGCCGCGTATAGAGCACCTGAAATGTTGTGCGATAACTATCAATATTCATCTCCAATTGATGTGTGGGCTGCTGGCTGTGTATTTGCTGAGATGATAACTGGACTACCTTTATTCCAAAATAGGAAGTTGCGGGATGAGTTGGAGGCAATTTTCAGGTATATATATCCATTTCACTTTTTCCTTCAATTCTTGTTTCTAAAACAAACGATAAACATTTTCTGTGAAGACTGACAGGTACCCCCACAGAAGAAACATGGCCAGGAATCACTGAATTAATGCCTGACATCCATAAGTACCAGGGACATGAGCCAGTGGTACTAAATTCTCTTTTTTCATAGAATCTTTGAAAGTTACAACAACGCACTTATGTGCCTCTCTATTGCTATGCAGGGCATACGGACATTGTTTCCTGAACTGGAACGAAGTGGCCAGGATCTTCTATCAGTAAGTTTTGTTTTGATTGTGTGGTGACAAGTAATTACGAACAAAAAATAAAATTGTGGTGGGTTTTGCAGAGAATGCTTTGCTTGAACCCAAATGAAAGGATTTCTGCGTCAGCTGCTCTAAATCATCCTTACTTTACGGAAGAAGAATGGGTATATTTTCTTTCTGCTTCTTTTTTTTAGCGCTCTGATGGTTTTAAATTCCTATTTGAATTGATTAGGTTGTTTTATTTTTGTTTAGCTTTGGGATGGAAAGCCATGGGAGGAGTCGGCGAGATGCATTCCTTTTCGATGACTAGTTTTGTGATGAACTTACTACTACTCTCCTCCATTTCAATCAAATACGTTCTTATCATTGTATCAATTCTTTTCATCCTGTAAACACCTCTTTCACTTCACAATACCAAAATGAATGAAAAAAGTATTCTCTTAAATATTGTGTTTATTATTTATGTATTAGCGATGCTTATGAAGAACATGTCAATCGTTGCTCTCTCATATTTTAATGACATTTTAGAATCCTTACTTTTTCAAAAATTTACAATCTTTACTTTTTATATTAATTCTTAAATTATTCAAAAATATTAATTTCATAACAATAAATCTTATCATACAATGTTTCGAAATAAACAATCTTAGATAGATAACATATAATTGTAATATATATATATATATATATATATATATATATATATTTTCTTTGAATACCATAGAAGTGTATTCCAAAATTCTTTTGTCATCGTTTAAGTTGGCACCAGATTAACACCTCTAGACAAGATTTTTCTCCAAATTATATTAATTCATAAAAATAATTTAAATTTTTTCACTAGTTAACTTGCGCATGAATTAAAATCACATTTTAAAAAAAAGGAAGCAGAAATAACTATTCCATTGCTAGCATTCAACGAATGTCTAGAGAGATGTCCATGAATCCATTTCCCCATGAAACAAAATTTGGGCTTCGTATACCAAATGTACATTTACACTACATATCAACAGAAGAACATAGAACTCCTGATATTCTTATGCAATCTTGGAAACTCTGGAGTAGAACTTAACCCAGTTTCTGATAAATCATTAACATCCAAAAATCGTCCAATCTGAGCCGCAGCATGGTGAGCATAGCATATGGGTGCCACTGAAGAGTAAAAAATGAGGATAAAATTATTATTAACAAATTATTCAATTTTTCTGATGAAAAAGACTATTATGATGAAATTACCAACTGAGGTTGCAGTCGTGCTTCTTTGGTTCCTGAAATAAGTATACAAAACAACTAAGTAGGATAATTAAGAGGTAAGATACAAAGAAAAGGTAGAGTGTGCATACACATAGGACAGCGAATGGATCAAATTTTGTAACTCATCTGCCGAGAAACCAATCTCATCAAGCAGCACATGATAATGTACAGGCCTAGATGTTCCCTGCTTATATGGTGAGGCAGAAAACAAATAGCAATCAAATATTGTCTAAAACCACGTGCTACTATAATGCTTGTAAAATGGTGGAAGCCTGATAATGTAAACTTACCATCATCCCCGCATGAGCACACATGTAAAAATCATAATTTCTTGGATGCGTGATTGTTGTGTCCACAACAGTCCCTAAAGAGGAAAATTTCTATTACAATGATCCTGTGAGTTACCTGTATGCAAGTAAACAAAACAAGTAGCACACCTGGAGGAACATTTTCCGGACTATTAGACTGAAACAGCCTAGTATGATGATTTTTCTGCGCCACTATCACGGTGAATTTGGGAACATCATCCTCACCCAGACGTTGATAGGCCTGAAATTACAAGACTTTCTCGTAATCCTAGAATTAGGAAAGCATCAACAAAGATGCATCGTTTAATTGGTTTCATGTTTCAAGTAGCTTTTCCTAATTATTTTTTTTTTTCCAGTATTTACTAAAGTTGTGAACAAAAAAGCAAGAGGTGCTCAGAAAATATTAACTTTTCCCCATTTTCTTTAAAGAGAGAAATGTGTAATCTAAGCACGAACTCAGAACAATGTCTACCTAAGATTCTTCCAGAAATCAAACAGATTATCAAACTGAACAAGGAAAGAGTTAAGCTGTAACCTTTATTATCTGGTTAAGCTCCACAGTCAAAACTTGTTGAAATTGTGATTCACTGACTCCATCCCTGCACATGAAAACACAGTTCAGATTTTTAACAAGTGATAAAGGAAATTGAGACCACTCAACAAATATTGGTACAATTTGTACTAATTTTAGATATATAATTTGTTGAATATTAGTTTCCTAAAATTAGACACTAAATAAATTTGTTGTTGATTTCAGTCAGCTGACTGACTAGCCTTGTAAATAATAAAATATCTTAGGTTTAAGATTCAAATTGTTGTTGTACGGTATTTCCTTATTCCTCACATATTTTTTATTTCCGGTTTTAGGGACGATCAATAATTTGACAGAAATTAATAAAATCATTGTACCCCTTTCAACTTGGTATCAGAGTTCCTAATCCTATAGAACTCAGTTTTTCTTTTCTGCTACCAAACAAAAATAGTTGAAGCAATCTTGTCATCAAGGTTGAAATCAGGAAATTGATTACTAACAATAGACATGTCTTGCCGTGTAGCTTCCTCTAGTGACTTATCCTGCTACTGAACTTAAACCTATGACTGACTCGTGCCAACTCTTATGAGTATGCGTCTACCTAAAATTTGTTTAGAATGATATTGAACCATTGAACCCTGCAGCCTCTTTGCAACTCCAGTTCAACATTATTATATCCCAATTCCCTTCCAAAAAGAAACGTGGAAAACTGAATGGATCCTAAAATTACTGCACCTACCAGCTGTAATACTAAATATGGCCCAGAATAACGAGCTAATAGTTTAGGCTAAATCTTGGAAGGAAAACCCAATACCCTGATTGTAAATTGGTTTGTTTCTGTTCGAAAAATAAACCATCCTATCTTGAGAGCAAGAAATTTAATACAAAACAAGGTTTCCTTTATATGAGGGTATCATATCATGGAATACTAAACCAAATTGGACCCGTGTTTAGAGTTTGAAGATGCATAAAGTCCATGCCCCAGAACATGCCGAAGTTGTGGAGAAAGGAAGAATCTTCAAATTCTACATAGTATGAACTTGATAAAAATCACATTGGTACAAGTCCTATGAAAGGAGAAGTTTCCCTCTCTATCTTAAGTATTTTATACTCAATGAAGAGACTCAGAAATCAGTCATCCTACTGAGTCTAGGTTGTCTAGTTTACATTGGGAGATGCGTTAGTTAGGACAACTTACTTGACATTTCTTTCCTGATAGAGTCAATAAAAGTGTGGCCTCCCCATTCGACTTAATTCATGGGTCCTTCTCGTATTGTGTTTTGTTATAGTTTTAAGCACTTTGTAACATTCATTAAATAAGTACACATTCTCTTATTCCCCTTCCCTCTGTCTCAAGCTGACTCTTTGATACACCAAGATGTTCCACAAGTAGGAGCACAGGCAGAGCAACCTCTTTAGACACATCAGCATCAACCGCGAACTACACTAATCATTGATTCAACCAATGAAGATACAGTAGATCTATGCTAGATTCTTCCATGGTTTTAGACAATTTATCACTTCAAACATACCCCTCGACCTTCAATAGTCCATTGCTCCATAAAAAGTATTTGACCTAGTATTAACCCTTCTCGTCATTATGTTACACTAGGTTATCATTGTCATTCTCTATGTACTATACCTACCTTTCTTCTTTGACCATTTCCCAACTCTTTAGATGACACATTATCCCATCCCAAGTGGAGACAAGCAATGGTTGATGAAATGAGTAGTCTTCAAAACAATTTAGGAACTGGTCTCATTTCCTCCAAAGTCCACATGAACAACTTTTGATGTGACCTTGACATAAACAACATACAAGTACCCAAAGAAAATGGACATAAAAATTTAAAACAAAACAATAGCCACAACATCTGATAGCTCCACCTTCTTGATCCACATGTCCTCTTGGTAACACTAACACTAGGCCTAAACTCGTTGTGCAAATAAAACTGAACATGAAATTGAGACAAGATTGAACTACATGGTAAATATGAAACCTATAAAATACTTTTGATCACACAAGCTAACAAGCATACATAAAACCCTAAAAGAACATATAAACATCATCGTCAAGGCATGGTGAATCTTGCAATCTCTACATTGCATTTATACACAAGGAATAACTTTACAGAAAAGATGAAAAAAAAAATCAAATGACATATCTGAACAATCCAATCCCATACAACCAATAATAATGGATACATAACTAAACAGTAGAGTGACAAGATACTAAAATAAGAATAACTATCCAAAAATATCCATCTCATAATCAACTCAACAATGCTGATGGACTCAAATTTTTATGTGCTATAATATGTAACATAAGTATCTTCTAATTTATAATAACATTTGACCTACAATCAAATTATCCAAAAGAACATATATGACTGGATTATCTATCAAATACAATAGCGATAGAATGACACCTGAAGACAATAAATTGAGTTGGCTTGCGGCTGTTACTTGAATCATAGAAATCTAGCAGCAATTCCCTGTAAGAAAATATTTTAATCATTACAAAGAGTTTGAGGTGCGAGCCATGATAAATAGATATACCAATGTGACCACACTACATCTTGTACAAAAAATCACGAAGCATAAACACCATATATAAGTTATAAATTATAATTGGTACATTAGGACAATTTCTTCTTCCACCTCCATAATTTCTTTCCGCACCTCTTATCTTCCAGAAAGCATCATCCCGAAAGTTCTTATTTCTAAATTTTGGTTACACATTCCAGAATCTTTATTTCGAAATAAACTTTTTTTTTTCAAAATGATTCTAGAATGTGCAATTCATATGTTTCTCTAATAAATTCCAAATTGTGTTTTTTGAAAATGTAAGAATTTTAAATTTTCGTTTTTGTTATTCCCTGTAATAGGAGGTGCCAGAAAAAATTATGGAGATGCTAGAAGCACATGTCTATTTAGCATTGGGTACATAGATGACTGCGCTTTTTCTCACACAATTAGCTAAGTTCCCCTAACCTCCCCAAGAATTATTCCACTACGTTAACAAACTTCAACCAGCTCAATAGCATCTCTACCCTCTAAGTCATTTTTCTACATTCTAGAATATATCCTCAAATACATGACTACTGTTGAACAGTCCAATCAGTGTTATTGATATCGGTTAAGGAAAATATCAGAGACCCTAAAAATCGTTTATAAAGTTATGGCGGAAACCATAATGGATTATGGTGGAAATATTGGAATTAAAAAAAATATAATATATGGATATAGATAATTAAAAAAAATGATATTATGTCTAGAAGAATGTGAGAGGTGGTGACCAACAGTGGACGACAATGACCGACAGTGGGAGGCGGCAACTTGGGAAGGGTTAGTGGGGTATTTGGTTAAAAGAAGTTTATATTGGGCTTGGCCCAATTTTTAACAAAAAATTAATTGGGCTTATAACCCACATAATAAACAGAAAAGATAACATATTCAGCCCTACAATTAGGGTTACACTACGCTCAGTTGCATCTTTCTTCTCTGCATGTCGCTACCCCTCCCAAGTAGGGTTTATTCCCAGCATGTCGCTCCCCCTCCTAAGTAGGGATTACCTGCTGTATGACATGAGCATCTTGAACAGAGAAAGAGAAATAAGGGGTCAGTTCAAAGAATGTAACATTGGCAGACATGTAGTATTTTTTGGTTTCAGGAGAGTAACACCGATACCCTTTTTGGAGTCGGGAATAGCCCAAGAAGACACATTTGAGAGCACGAGCAGAAAGCTTATCTAGACCTGGAGACATGTCGTGAACAAAACATACACAACAAAAAACACAAGGAGAAATGTGAAAGAGAGGGGTATCTGGAAACAAGATGGAGAAAGGGACTTTATGATTGAGAGAGGAGGATGGCATCCAGTTAATAAGAAAACATGCCATTAAGATGGCATCTCCCCAATGATGGACAGGAATGTGGGCACCAAGCAAAAGTGTACGAGCAGTTTCAACCAAGTGTCAATTTTTTCTTTCTGTTATACCGTTTTGTTGTGGCGTATGTGGACAAGTGGACTGATGCAAGATACCATGTGAACTTAAAACAGCAGACAAAGCATATGTGAACATGGATAACAATTCAGAACGATATTTCATAAGATAAACCCAAGTACATCTTGAAAATTCATCAATGAAAGTAACAAAATACCTAAAACCAAAAGACGAAACACGACTAGGTCCCCAAATATCGGAATGGATGATAGAAAAACTAGATTTGCATTGTGATTGAGACCTTTTAGGAAAGGCAGATCTAACATGTTTGCCTAGTTGACATAACTCACATTCTAAGGTCTAGAAGAGACCACTAAGTTCAGGACACATTTTTTTAAACTTGGACAGATGAAGGTAACCAAGCCGATCATGTAACACTTTAGGACTAGGGACTGCAACACATGACACTTGAGGACGAGATCCAAAGTGATATAATCCTCCTGCTTCATATCCTTCTCCAATTTGTCTCCCCGAACCACGCTCCTGTATAACAAAAGATTTGTTATCGAAGGTTACTGAACAGTTTAACATTTTGGTTAACTGACTTAAGGAAATTAAATTGAAAGGGCAATTAGGGACAAAAATGACAGATTTTAGATTTAAGGAGGGAGACAGGATGACTCGACTGACTCCCTTTGAGGAAGTTTTAGAGCCATTTGCAAGGGTTATAAAATGAGGTTTGTCTTGAAATGAAATGGTTGAGAACAAGGAGGTGTTACCAGAGATGTAGTCAAAAGCACCGGAATCAATTACCCATGAATTGTGACTTTCCATGGATTGAGAGATGCAAGTTGTTGATGTACTTGGAACTTGAGATGACTGTGTCCAGTTGTTGGACTTGAGGCGTAGGTACTCTTGATACTCGTCCTCAGTGAACTTGGACTCAGTAGTTTCAGTCGGAGAGACATTGGCAGTTTTGGAAGGAAAACCATGTAAGGAGTAACAATTTTCCTGAGTGTGACCCATCCTTTTGCAATACGCGCATTGATGACTCCCGCGGCCTCCACATCCACCTCCTCTAGGTCCACGTCCTCCTCTTCCTCGAGTTGCAGCCATAACAGATGGTTCTACTCGAGCAGGAGATTCTAGAGTTTCATGTGGTGGGACTTTTGGGACACAAATCATGTGTTGGATCAAGGTGTCCATGGAAGGGACCTCATGAGAGGTCAGAAGTTGATCTCTGATGTGATTGAAATCTGGACGAATGGCGCGAAAAATCATCACCATATAGTATTCGTCCAGCTTCTTCTTCATTGCATCAGAAGCATCGACTTCTAGAAACATCCGCAGGTCTTCCACTGCTGATTGTGCTTCATTCATGAAGGAGATCATATCATGGTTGGTCATTTTCAGAGATGCTAACTTGTCCGCCGAATCATATAGGTGTTGGATATTGTTGGCATATATATATTCTGAGTCCTCTTCCGAAACAAGTGACATGTCTTGAAGGCCCTAAGAGACATTAAAAGTCTTGGCTCCACGGATTGCCACAACAGGGCACACAACTAAAATCTACTTGCTTCCACTGTTCGGCTTTTTCTTCAAGCAGATGGCTTTCGTCTTTCTCAAGATGGTCATGATGTCCCTGACCAAGGAACCACATCTCGACGGCAACGGACCAGGAGAGGTAATTTTGTCCGTCTAGCTTCTCGAAAGTAATGGAAGGACTTCCAGAGAATGAAATAGCACTTCCAGCACTTCCAGAGGCCATTTCTGATTAAGGGAACAAAAACAAAGAGCAGAAACACAAAAAAATAATGGAGATTTTTAAACGCCCTAGGGAGATTTCCGCAAGGGTGACTTCTAGACCTCACAAAAATGGAGTTTTGAGGGTCAGAACAAGTACAGGAGGCTTCGGCGAGAGCTACGGAGGTGTGGCACCATGACATTCCGAGCAACAGAAGGCGGCACGTGGACTACACGTGCCTGTTCACAACAGAAAAGACGTAGCACGTGGCGACAGGTGGACGGGTGTCTGGTTCCAGCACCGGTGGGGGGGTTGTCACTTGGAGAGGCGCTCCAAATCCAATAGTTGCCGGCAAAAACTGAGGTGGCCAAAGACGGCAGTCAGCGACGAACAGTGGCAGACGGCAACGGAACAGTGGCAGACGACGACGATTTGGTGAATAGTGGCAGCTGGTAGCTTTGGATAGTTTTTAACAGCAGTGGGCAGCTACAGACAGTAACGAACAGTGGCAGATGGCGGCGGACAGGCATGAACGGCAGCAACAAATGTCAGTGGATAGGACCAGACGGAAACCAGAGCGGGATCGACCCGCTCTGATACCAACTTGAGATTAAAATAGAAAAAGATATTCCTAAGGGCATAATCAGACCCCTTTACTGTTCCTGATATTTATATAGATGATAAAGGAGATACAAGGGAAGTTGAAACATTAAAGGCTAGAACTAGGTGTTAGGTGCAGAAGTTATCCACACTCAACCTCCTAACTTACACATAATGATTGCCTAGATATACTAACTATTTCTACAATTCTCAGCATGTCGCTACCCCTACTTCTTCCCCACCCCACCCCGACTTTTTCGTAATAGCCATTCCACACCTGCCACCCATTATGCAAAACGCGGCCACCATGAGAAACCCACATCACCACTGCCTTCTTATGGCGGCAGGCTAAAAAACCGCGACCAGTTTCCACCATGACGCCGCCATAACTGAGTTTTAATAACACTAAGTCCAATAACTATGATTGTTCCTCCACTGGCCCATTTACAAAATATAAGGCCCATTTGTTGAAGTTTCCTTAGTGGAAAAGCTATAAAGAATAGGAAATTTGATTATAAATCTCATTTGTTTAGCTTTTTCCACTCAAGAATTGTTAGTGTAGTCCACATTACTACAATAGTCTCTAAAGCAGGTGATCCTAATTTTTGTAATTGTATCTAGGTTTGTTACAAGTGTTTCATTAACTTTTATGTCATATCATGTCTATAAACATGTATTTCATTTGATATCTCATTAAAAATCTTTCTTTCTATTTGATGTCTTTGAATATTAAACAGTAATATGATATCAATAGGCTTTAAATCTCCTTTTATGGCTTTTGATACTAAGCAACACAATTCAATTTCAAGAAAACAAAAAATTTATCAAGTGATCCTCTTCATGCAGAACATGTCTCAATCTATCCACCCCTTTTGCAAATGATTCATGACCCGTCATTAATGCCCCACACTTTACGGACTCATGTCACATTACCAATCATCTCTCCTATTCAGTATTGTAAAAATCATAGATAAGACTTTCTTAGCTTGGAAGTAACAAGTAGGAACAGTGCTAAAAGCACACCACCTCCAAAAGTTTGTAGTATGTACTACAATTCCATTGCCATTTCTCTACCCTTTTCAATCATGATTTATGGATTGAGAATCCAAGTTTCATGCCTAGGAAATTGAAGATGAATTGGTACTTCCATGGTTGCAATCGTTTCTCTCTACTTCACTTTTAGCCAGAGGAATTGGTTGCAAGCATTCCTTTCAACTAGTCATAAAGTCAACACACTTCCATTTACAAAATAAACCTAGATTGTGCTAGATGTGAATTGAGTTTCAACATGCAAAGAACTAAGATCAAATAACTAACCAATTTCATTTAAGGATCAAGGATTTTCGATTCTCTTAATTGCATTAGATATCTAGTTTATGAATAAGAGCAACTCGAAGTGATCATTAAAGGAATTCCTCTTGAGGATGAATCTTTGGTTTCTCTCATCAATACCAAGCTTAAATAATTCCCATTTGGTGAGATTGAATCTATTAGTAGCTCAAAAAACTCATTGAGAAATGTAAGTAATTCGTAGAAGGTAGACTTTAAGCCTAACTCAACCTTACAAAACTATCTTGTAAGATGCGATTTGCACTCACTACATATACTATAATATGGTCATATATCTAGCCGATGTAAGATCTCCAACACACTCCTTTATGTTGAGAACTGGATATACACAGTGTGAAACTAGATATTTGTGTGTAGTCTAATAGTGGTTCAATAGCAGGTAAAGTGATAGACCTAACAAACCTTGCTAGGATATACTCTAATACTCTGACTCAACCCACAAAAATGGCTTCTAAAATGAGCTTTGCATCAACTTATGTACCATAATTTGGTCATATCCCTGGTCGATGTGGGACCTCGAAGAGTAATCTAATGAAACTATCTGTCTCAATCTACTCCAACTCATGATGCCCTACTACTAATAAGTGAACTTTAATTCTTCGTAGACATGCCCTCTTATGCAAGCAAAACAACATCCTTATAGTCCTCTAGCCATTACTGATCATAGAACTACTTTCCCCTACTCTCCCATCCATGCTACCCCTAAATCAACTTATTCACCCTATTCCTCTTGGTCTCTCCCTTCCAACACTATTGACCTAGTCTCTTCTTCCTTTTCTACGCCTTCCTCTCCTTCCCCACTGCCTCCTAGGTAAACACGTTCTAAATCTAGTATTGTCTAGTCTCATCTTGATCACATATTAATTCTTACTATCATATAAGCATCCACTGTCAAGCAGGATTTGTCCAGTCCACCTCAAAGGCAAGTTATGCAAGTTGGGTATGATGCCCTATGAACTAACAATACATGGCATCTCACCTCTCTTCCACCTGACAACTACCATTGGATGTAAATGGGTGTTTTAGATCAAAGAAGATTTGGATGATACCATTAACAAGTATAGAAATGCCAAAGGATTTTTGTAAGAAATTTGATTGTGACTAATCAAAGGCTTTCTCCCCAATGGTAAATAATGAAACTGTTACACTGAATCTAACCTTGGGATTTGCCAATTATTGATCTATTCAACATGTTGATGTTTACAATGCATTATTAAATGGATTGCTTCTAGAGGATGTTTACATGGATCATTTATCTAGGTCATAGTCAGAATATTCCTCTTTTGTTTAAAAACATTGGAGTCTCTTTATGGATTGGAAAAGGCTCTCCTTAGGTATGAAAGGCTCAGTAAAACACCTCCTTTTTCTCACAATATAAAAATATTTGTGATCTTCTTGACAAAACTAGAGTGTCAAATACCAAAGATCTACTTCTGATGCTTGTATTTTCTTTGGACCCAATATGTGAGGTCAACTGTGAGGAAGAATATCAAAGTATTGCCATCTTAGCCTCTAAAATTCTCTAGATCCAATCCTTGCTTCGAGAACTAAATGTCAATTGTGCCTACCCAATCATTTACTATGAGAATTTTAGTAAACATGCTGTTTTGTACATTCTTTTTTGTTCGAAAGAAGTTTCTAAATCCTTCCTTACTAGTCACTCATGTGCCTACTTGCGACCAAACTTCTTGATATTCTTACCAAGGCTTGGTTGTTGTATGTAAGAGACAAACTCAAGGTCATTGGCTATTTTCAATGATCCTATGTTTGTGAGGTGGAAGGAATGTTAGTATATGTCATTTAGTGTAGTCCACACCAGTACAATAGCCTCTTAGTAGGTGATCCTAATATCAGTAGCTGTATCTCACTTAGTTACAACTGTTTTGTTAATTGTCACATCAGTGCTAAGTTAACACAGTAGCCTTAGCTTGCAAAGCACTTTGTCATAGTATCTAAATATGTACTAAAATAAAACCTTTCTTTCTCCTTCAAATTTCTTTGAATCATATTGTAATAAGAATCACATGATTTAAAAAAAATAATGTCTATTACAGATTTTAATAATAATTAGAATCTGAAAACAATCAGAAACCTGAGTATAATCAGAAGGAAGCTATTAAAAACAATTTCTCATAAGATTAATTACTTAAAAATTTATGTTTTTCTTATTGTAAAAACAAACACGAGTTATTTTGTTTTTTCTAAGATCTCTAAAAAATAATCATAAATTATTGTTTTACCAATTCTTTTTTAATCTTAAACAAACTGTCCATAATCAGAAGCTATTTAAAACAGCTTCTCATAAAATCAATTGCTTCTTTTCCAAAAGGAATTCTAATTGTAAAAAAAAACGGAACTAACTAACTTCAACTTCTTTCAAAATCTCTAAAAGATAATCACTAAACTAATTTATCACTAATCTTTTTGCCTTAAACTACCCCATGGCCATTTTCTTTTACAAAATTAATACTTAGGATCCTATCAGGTTACTTCAAAATGAGATGGAATTGAGGGTATTTTGTACGTTTTCCTTATAAAATACAAAAACAGTAGCTCAATATACAATTTTACTCTAACCTGATAATACCATCGTCACCCCCATTTTCTAGTGGCTTGTATAGAGCATCAATCATCTCTACCTTAGATGCCTGCATTCTCACAGACGCTCTATACCTTGAAATCAGTGGCCAACATCGAGATCCAACAACCTACAATTCAACAATATGCACCAGAATAATATGCTGCAGAGATAACAAAAATGCAGATAGAAAGGTACAAGAAGCTTTTTGAAACAACGAAGACACGGGAAAACACAAAACCAAACTGGACTTACAGCTGCAACTGATGGAATATCTAATTGACCTCTGTGAGAGACATCCATCCCCAAAATCATTGTTGGGGTATCTTTAATTAAGGGAAGATGGCCAGAATGCTCCATTGCCAACAGAGAATTTATTCCTCCAAGCTGTATTGAAGTCATAAAAAATCAGTTAAACTGTACATGAAGTTACGGAGTTAAAATAAGTTGAGTTATGTTTGTACAGATATGAGTAATAAAGTACTCAGTTACCTTAGAATTGATTTTAAGAAGTATGTTATTAAGGTATTGATCAGTGATCTTGACAGGGGAAATGCACTGTGTAACAACACCGATTTCACTCAGACACTTCTTTTTCCAAGGCCCTAAAGTTGATAAATGATCAAAACATGAATACAAAATATTTTATGTAAAGGAAACTCTAGAAACATTTGCCTAAAGATATACCATATATATCACAATTTTTCCTCTCTGGTAAGACGCAAAGAATCAACTTTGGTTCTCTATTTAGTTTTGATTTCAGCAGGTCAAACATTCTTTCAACCCTTGCAACAGGGTTAGATTTTCTCAACTGTGGTTCCTCCTCTATCAAAGAATATGGCCGTTCAATGTTCTGCACAAATATTTAAGTACATTTGAAATTACTAATCAAACTAAAAACAGGAGAACAGATAAATATAGCATAGATATTAGAATGCCCAGAGACATACAATGCCCTTGCTCATTCCACATCTGATCAGCTCCCTTGATATGTAACTAGTATCACATCTTGCAGAAAAGTTGACAACAGCCCAATAATCAATATGCGATGGTTGTAGAAGTGTCTATGAAAAGGAAATATTGTATCATCTTTTCTGAATTAGTCAGCCATATTTTAGACAACTCTGAAAAACGGATTGTGAAAGAATAACAGGATACCTTCTTATTAAAATTCCACCTTCCATTACATGGGATGCAAACATCATTCTGGCCAACCTTCAACTGTGTCTCAAATAGAATTGTATCAATGTGTGCATTTAGTTCTCAAATAATTGAAGGAAATGACAGAAAATGGAGAAAAAAAATGAAAGAAAATAGAATTTCTTTATTGATTGAGTGTATCTGTACAAAGAATCCCTGAATATTCAAGATACCCAGGTCTGTCCCAAGTTCAATTATATTTCACATAAACGCTAGATACCCCCCCTCAACCCCTCTTATTTATTTAAAGGCAACATGCCTTATTTCTTAAACTAACTTACTACCTCACTAACAGACACCAAATTAACTACAAATGGATCTGTAAGAAAACAACTTTTTTATGCCAATTTCGCTTTCATATCTCTCCTCAACTTTATATATCCTGCACAAAAAATGTGAAATATATATTGAATAACTGTGTACCTTTGGTGCCTCAAGAACACGACCTTCAACAAGAGCCAATTGTTTATCAACAGAAATGCCACATGCAGCAAGAACAGGATCATCATCGTAGCAATATTTTCCTACAGACTATATATTTTAATGAGTTTACATATTAATGATAAAATGGAACAACATATCAATAATTATAAACTTACATTTTTCAGAATTTTGATTCTATCTTGAGGCTTTTGGCGTGATTTCTCAACTAAAGATGCTCTTTGCACTGGAGAGAGTGCCTTTGTATACCGTTGGAGGGACACAAGTGAACATAGCTACTCCACCAAAAGTAAAGAAAAAGAAAAGAAAAAATTAGTCAGATATGATTGGTTCAAAGGGATAAACTGTTGAAGAAAAAACAAAAACAAGGTTTAGCCGCTATAAAAAAATCAACCAACCTCCAAAGGAAGATAGTTGGGCCGATTTGGTTTTCCAACATCAAGACATGGAAAATATATAGATGAAGGCAGATCAATGCCACAATGTTTGACAAAATATTCATATACAGTAATCTCCACAGTCTGTCCTTCATTATTGCCTTTGTCATTTTTAACCTTCATACTAAAACTGCAGAAGATAACAGACTCAAAGCTTTGTTGTGGTCAAGAGAACCCAAGATTTTGTTTCCATTTTTTCTTATTTCATGTAAATATACTAGACACTTGACTTTCAAAAGGCAAGAACTTACAGTTGTTGATTGCATGGTTTCTCACTCAAGCCAGAAATTTTAAATTCCAGGTTTCGATGAGTTGCTTGTACCCTCAAATTTTTAAGCACCTTTTTGGCCTACGTATTATCAAGAATTAAAAAAATATTAGGTAACTACTAATTTTGATTCTTGAACCATATGGACAAGTTTGTCACCTTTTCCCAGTCAATATAACGGGGTTCCCTCACTTGCTGATTTGATAACAGAAAATCAATTACAGGACCAGGTTTTATGATCATAGTTGTTGACACGTCTAGAAAAAATAAAGTGTTAAGATCAAAAAAAATACATTTTTATAACAATAAGATTCCAAGAAATGTATGAAAACAGTTCTACCCATATTTAGAGTCAATCCTCGCTGTGTGGAACGAAAACTCGAATGAAAACCCAAGACTGCTGTTACACCAGCCCCAACATCAGTGAAATTTCTTGGGTCATCATGAAAAAAGGACTGCCTTACCAAAAGACACCCACTTCACATTCAAAAGAAAATGGTTCAAATAAGTTAGACCAAAGAGGTTATGATTAAAATTTAAATTCCTGTAAAAAAGACATGAAGATATTTCTTTGAATTATATCTTTAGAAGATGTATAGGTACCGGTCAGCTGCACGCTGCCTCAGTACAGTATCAAGCACCCTCAACGCATCTTCAGAATTGGCATCTGAGTCAACCCCTTTGAGAGCAACAGCAATGGACTGCATGGGTATTTTTGCAGAAAAACTTATCTCCACCATGAATGCCTTTAGCTGAGAAGAATGTTTTGACCTTTTACTTTCCTCGCAAAGGCTTCCATCAGCACCAGCACTACGGCTAGAGTTAGAACAGTATAAGCTTAAAGGAAATTAGAAAAACACAGCACAAATAAATAAAATCGTTATACAAAAGGCATACCGTTTTCTAAATGATTCCTCCAAAAGCACTTTGAACTCATACTTATTTAGCGGCAGAGGACCTGCTGTGTACAAAGTTTTTCCCCCATCATAGGCAAACCTTTTGCCACCAAGTTCAGAAGAGTATATTTGGTAAAGCCTGTTAACCACTTTTCTCCCAATGACCTTGCTTTCAACTGCTCGCTTATCTTCTAAAGTAATAGCAACCTAAAAATGCTTCAATAAGCTAAAGTCTAAGATAAGATACAACAAAATAGCTGAGGCAGAAATACAGAACATACACTATACTGGAAAAACAGTGTGTCCGGAGCATTAACAGAAACTTTAAAGAGATTCACAAGTAAAGATATCTGTTCTCCTACGGTCCCAACTCCATTCCTACTCATAATAGAGTACTCTGTAGGAGTAAATTGTTCTGTTTCCATATTATGTGGCACATCAGGAGATGGTTGAGGTGATGCTGGAGGTTCAGCAGCCTCTTCAGTTCCAGGAACAACCTCTGTCATTCTTTCTTTGGCTAAAATGACACTGAAGAAAACGAATAGACCATGTTAAAATTTGAAGTACCAATATACTCTGTTACAATTTAAGGATTTCCAGAGATTACAATGAGGTGCTCCAGCTGTACAATTATCAGAAATATGCTTTCAACTTTTCTGACTAATAGTAAGTCAATTGCTATCTGAGACAAACACCACATGATAGTTCTCTAAGGCAACCCATTCTTGAAAACTAATCCAAACACGTCTTTATTTGGTCTCTGACTGGTAGCATAAACAGAACTATTTCACTAGAATATGGGTAAGTAATCAAAGAGAAGAACATATTGCTCAAATTTAGTATTGATTGATGGACATCCTGTGCTTTTTACAATCATCCTTACGGTAATTTTACTACCAAATTTCCTAATAAATTTCCATTAAAAAATCCAAATTAGGGCATCATAATCCATATCAATATGAACCAATTCTGTAAACGAGAAACAAACCATTTACAGTGAATAACCCATTACTGAACTTGGAGAAAAAAACTATTAAGAATATGTTCCAAAACGCACTATAGAAGAACAATAACATCTTGTATGTTACCAGCATTTTGCAAAATTAAGTTGTGATACACACAAACAAAGATAATGCATGCATTACAAACCTACAAGTTCAATCAAGTTGGTGCGATCAACCAAATACAGAGGAGACAAACCGTTCACAGTTGTAGGGTAGGGTTTTGGGAGAAGGGGAGTATTTGAAAATTGCACCAATGAGTGTTCCTTGAGTTTAAAGAGCTCGAAGTGAGAGAGGAGGGAAACCACAGAGACACTTTCTACTCCTCCATTCTTGACAGAACATACCATTAACTATTGATAAATTAATTAATTTCCGAAAAACCCTTGTTTTATTTTTTAAGTTTTTAATTTTCAGAAGAATTTAACACTAAAAATGTAATCAGAGCATAAATCTATTTATTTTTACAATAGTTTTGTATTAGGTTTGATAGTGTTTCTTTAAAATATATATATATTTAATTTTTTCTCATTATTTTAAACGTTTTTTTATTTAATCTCACTTTTTTAAAATAAACTAATGTATTTACTTTGTCAAATATCAAATTAATAATAAGAGCATTACAATAATAAGATATGACATATGACTAACTAATAACCCATCATCAATGTAAAAAATATAACCAAATTATAAATTTGTGGAATAACATTAAAGAAAAAAACTAATAAACCTTATATTACAATTCACTATTTTTTATAAAATACACTTTAGAAATTACTAGCAAAACAAATGTGGGCTTATTTACGTTTTTATAGTGTAATTAGGCAACTTTTTTGCTTCTCATTCCTGTATTTTAAACAAAAATGGAGATTCTATTTCTTTTCAAGATTTTAAAGGTTGAAATGCAATTTTGATTTTTTATACTACTTTCTAGATTCATTCTAGCTTCTTATTTTTATAAAAGTTTAATTTTGTTTTTAATGTTTTAAATATTAATTATTTATACTTTTACCTACATTAGTTAGGATTAATTTTGTTCATTTGCTTTTAATAATGATTTAAAATACCGCAAAACAATACTTATTGGTCTGAACGCGTTCCACTGTAATTAACACGTAGAAATGACATAATGTATCCAGAAGTATGGGTAAATATTCTTTTATTTTAAAATAGGTAAGAAGAAGCTATTTTTTTTTTACCGATAAAATTTAATGGAAGTAAAAAAAAATATTCATGTATGATTAATAATTGAAAATAAAAATATAGATTATTTTATTTTTGTATGCTTATGTACAATAATAGTTTATGTAAGTTTATAATAATTAATTTTTTACAATTTTATTTTGAAATTTTAGTTATGCGTCACTTAATTTTGCCAATTTTTATTTTTATAAATCATACAATTGGACGTATTTATGTTATTTCTCGCTTAAATTTAGATTTTTCGTTGAAAGATAAGATTAACTCTTTTCTTTTGGGTTAAATATGATTTTGTCCTTTAATTTTTATTAAAAATTGGAATTAGACCCTTTTAGAAACTTTGAACCAATTTAATCTTCTCATTTTTATAAATGTGTGGATTTAATCATTTAAACCATTTTTTTTTAATTTACTTGACATTTCAAACACATTTCATTATAGTATTTTAGTTTGTTTATCCCGTTTGATACATGTTCACTTCAATGTTAATGGAGAAACGTGTTTAAAACGTCAAATAAACTTTAAAAAATATGGTTTAAAAGACTAAATTCACGCATTTCTAAATATGAGGGACTAAATTGATTCAAAGTTTCCAAAATATACTAATTTTAATTTTTACTAAAACTTGAAGGATCAAGAATATATTTAACAATTTTTTTTATCATAACATGGCAGTCATAGCTAAGGAGGAGTAATTATAACTTACATTGAGCAAAGAGAATTTTGTTTTTATGAATAAAATTCATAACAGTTGGTGATTCAAGAAATCATCATGAGTTGTATGGTGCAAGGTTTCGACATTTGGACAACCAGATTGAAGGGATTCAGAATGAGCTTAATGAACTTCAGTTTGATAATTAGGCATATTTTCTTGCATTCATTAGTATTATCTTTCACTTTGTTGTTTGTTTGTTTATTAAACTTGTTTGGTTGTTTGTTGCTTTCGTTGTTTCATGTGATTGTTATGCTGAACTTGTTCATTTCATGTATAAGCCCAATTTGATGAAGTCAAAAGGGAAGAAAAAAAAATACTATATTTGTGTTTGCATATTGGTATATATTGCTTTTGGTTAGGGTCATTTGTTTGTGTAGGGATTTGACTCCAATCAACACACAATCACACGATTATTATATCACACAATTCTCTTCCTTGCATTGGATGGTTGCTTCATCAAATCGGGGGAGTTTGTTGAAGTTATGGTGTATTTGATAAATCTAATGATTTTATTGAAGAAATTGAAGATTGAATATGATTATGAAGGCTTATATGTGTTTTTAGAATGGTTTTTTTATGGTGAATAGAATTAATTCAGTTTTTTTTTGTAAGACTCTAAACAATTTTAATTTCGTAGAATAATGAAAATGATTAGATAAGTTTGAATTATAATTTTAAAATAAGTAAAATGACCAAATGGTAGGTATTATTGTGTGTTTGGTTAAAGACAATAGAATAATATATTGTCTATAAGAATTTAGAAACATTTTAGGTAATATAGTTAGTGTTTTACAAATTAGTGGGCGACTTGTATTTTTTTATTTCAAACGTAATTTGGGTTTTTGTATAAATAATATAAAAGCTAAAGTTTGGTGTAATTGGGCAATTGCGGTTTTCATTTTCTAGAAAAATTGTGGATTTGCATTTAAGGTGTGCAGTTTTTTTTTTTTTTACTTTATTAAGCTTATTACAACTGAGTATGCCACTTGCTAGGTTTTATTTGGGTAATGCAATCTTGCTAGGTTTTATTTGAGTAATGCGAATGTATTTTTATTAGCATTTTGGTCTGGTGATTGATTTTGCTTTATAATGATAGAAAAATCTATATTTATAAATATATAAAATAAATTAAATAAATGATAGGACAATTAGTGAATTTCACTCGTAAGTCTACATGGAAAGTAGTAGAGAGTGAATTTCGTCCATAAGACTTTGAGAATAATGAGGATTTTTAGCTTTAGTGGTGAGTGAATTACTAGTAAGTTACATGTGTGAATTGGAGTTGTAAACATGATACTTGTTTCGTTTTTGGAGAGTCAAAGATTGGACACTCTATGAGAGAGTGTAATAATTGTGAAAGTAGTTTATTAGATGACTTTGTGTGACTTGATATGTTGCATTAAGATCACTTGTGTTTTGAATTGTTGTGCGGGACAACATGTGATATGAATGGTAGGATAAGACCACATGTGTGGTTGGAATGTTGGGTGAGGCAATTGATGTGAGTTTCTTATTATTTTGTGGTGAATTGTGATTGTAAGGCTTGATGTTTTATAAAATTCAAAAGTTACATTCTTGCATTCAAATCAAAGGTAATTGAATTAGGAATCCATTGCAAAAAGAATCCATTCGATGGGATCTTTATGGAGAAAGTTATAGACTAGAGAAGCATTAGAGGTCAAAGATGTCAACATTTATTTCTTTTCATGCAACCTACTCTTACTGGGATCTTGAGGTGACCCTTCGAACATGTGGCAAGATCTGAGTGGATTGGAGAATCCTAATATATGCTCCTAAGAGTTGAAACAAAGGGAAGATCCACCTGCAAAAGACTCTCTGATACTTAAGTCAGTAAGAGAGTAAGGATCTTTTTATAATTTGTATAAGAATGAATGAATATATATGAGAGTGATGTATTTATAGGACCTTTTGAACCTTAGATCCATGTAATTAAACAGGTAATGTAATCTAAATCAATATCAATAAAATAACGACTTACCTCAAATAAGAAATAATAATAATAATGTGACACCTTAACAGATATATCAAATATCTTGTAAATATTTAGTATCAAGAAATATCAAGATGTAATCAAACTACCGAGATTTGTCATAATTACTGTTAATATGTGAATGTATGTCCATATCGATGTATCTTAAAATATTTTGTAGTCTTTTTGGTGATGATGCTAATGGGACTTTATTGGATTGCATTACTTAGCATCATCTATTGGGTTGGGTAGGTACATAAGCCTCCATAGTCTTAAGAGTTTGAATGGTGTGTAAGGTGTGCTTGTTGTGGCACTAATTGGCCTCTTGGCTTAGTTGTAGTCGGCTTTTACGATTTTGTAGAGGGATAGGTCATTTAGCCAGACTATATGTGGTCGTCTTTGACCTTGTAGGTGGATTGGCTGCTTTGGGCCATTGATTTGGACAAAGTCTGATGTTGCTTTATATTGTGGATCCGAGCAGGTTTTAGTGTGTGTTGCCAACTTAGGCGGGCTTTAGTACGTGTTGTGAAGATAGGCTTAATTTATGTTACCGTCTAGGGAACTTGGGTGTCACGTTTGAGGGTTTTTCTTAGGTTACTATTTAAGTAATTCGGTGCCTCATTTGAGGGCTTTCATTTATGTTATCGTTTAGATAACTCAGTACCTCCTCTAAGGGCTTTACTTATGTTACTGTCTAAGTAACTTGGTGCCTTGTCTAGAGAGCTTTAAATTAACTTGGTGCCTTGCTTGGAAGGTTTTTCATTAATGTTACGTGTCTAAGTAACTAGGTGTCATGTGGAGAACTTTAATGTTACAACTCTTGGTAACTTAATGACTCATTGGGAGAGCTTTGATGTTAATACTCTTAGTAATTTGGTGCCTCGCTAGGAGGACTTTATTGTTATTTCTCTAAGTAACTCAATGCCTCGCTAGGAGGGCTTTTTTTTTTACTTTATTAAGCCTATTACAACTAAGTGTGTCACTTGCTAGGTTTTATTTGGGTAATGCGAATGTATTTTTATTAGCATTTTGGTATCTGCTGATTGATTTTGCTTTATAATGACAGAAAAATCTATATTTATAAATATATAAAATATATAAAATAAATTAAATAAATAATAGTACAATTAGTGAATTTCACTCGTAAGTCTATATGGGAGAGCAGTAGAGAGTGGATTTCATCCATAAGACTTTGAGAATAATGAGGATTTTTAGCTTTAGTGGTGAGTGAATTACTAGTAAGTTACATGTGTGAATTGGAGTTGTAAACATGATACTTGTTTTGTTCATGGAGAGTCAAAGACTGGACACTCTATGAGAGAGTGTAATAATTGTGAAAGTAGTTTATTATATGACTTTGTGTGACCCGATATCTTGCATTAAGATCACTTGTGTTTTGAATTGTTGTGTGGATAAGATCACATGTGTGGTTGGAATGTTGGGTGAGGTTTTAGTGTATGTTTCCAACTTAGGCAGACTTTAGTACGTGTTATGAAGTGAGGCTTAATTTATGTTACCATCTAGGTAACATGGGTGTTGCGTTTGAGGGTTTTGTTTAGGTTACTATCTAAGTAATTTGGTGCCTCATTTGAGGGCTTTCATTTATGTTATCGTTTAGATAACTCAGTGCCTCTTCTAAGGGCTTTGCTTATGTTACTGTCTAAGTAACTCGGTGCCTTGTCTAGAGGGCTTTAAATTAACTTGGTGCCTTGCTTGGAAGGTTTTTCATTAATGTTACGTGTCTAAGTAACTAGGTGTCATGTGGAGAACTTTAATGTTACTACTCTTGGTAACTTAGTGCCTCATTGGGAGGGCTTTGATGTTACCACTCTTAGTAATTTGGTGCCTTGCTAGGAGGGCTTTATTGTTATTTCTCCAAGTAACTCAATGCCTCGCTAAAAGGACTTTGATGTTACTACTCTTAGTAATTTGATGTCTCGCTATGAGGGTTTTATTGTTATTGCTCTTAATAACTCAGTGTCTTGCTAGGAGGGCTTTATTGTTACTACTCTCAATAACTTGGTGTCTCACTATGAGGGATATATTGTTACTACTCTCAGTAATTTGGTGCCTCTTTGGGATAGGGCTTTATTGTTACTGCTCTTAGTAACTCGGTGTCTCGCAAGGAGAGATTTAGTGTTACTCCTCTCAGTAACTCAATGCCTCGATAGGAGGACTTTATTGTTATTGCTCTTGGTAACTCGGTGCCTCGCTTGGAGGACTTTATTGTTAGTGCTTAACTCGGTGCCTAGCTATATCAACCTATATTTCAACATTAGATAAGACATTCATTTCATAATCCAATAATATTATTCTCACATTGATGAACTTTTATGCTTCAACCACTTATTTTCTCCTTGGGATGAGAAATAAGATAAATGGTATTAAAAGGTGAAAATTGTTGGAAGTCCCACATCAACTAGAGATAAGACCAATTTAGAGTATATAAATGTGTGCAAACCTCACCTTACAAGCTGATTTTACAAGGTTAAGTTAGGTTTAAAGTCCACTTCTTAACATGATATCATAGCCATGAGTTATAGTATGTCCTAGCGAAATTTGATGTTTGTTGGGTTTATTGTTCCACCTGCTATCAGACCACCCATTAATGTCTAGTCTAACGCACAAGAAGTATATACCTCCACATGAGGGGTGTGTATTAGAAGTTCCACATCGACTAGAGTCAGTTTAAAGTATATAAGTGGATGCAAACCTCACCTTATAACTTCTTAATATGATATTAGAGTCATGGGTTAGAGCCTACCCTAGCAAGATTTCTATTTGTTGGACATATCATTCTACCCATTATCAGACTACCCATTAATGTCTAGTCTCACGCATAAGATGTATATACCTCGACGTGGGGGAAATGTGTTAGAAGTCCCACATTACTAGAGATAGGTACAAACTTCACTTAAGAGCCTAATTTTCTGGGATTGAATTAGACTTTTATTTCTTAGCAAAAATAGTGAAAATTTATGATCATCTTTATATTTTAATTTATCTTAAAATAAAATTGTTATGTGATCATTATGTACAAAGATGAGTAATCTATATCTAAATCTATATCATATATTAATTGATAAAAAATCATTAACAATTTAATATTAATTGTTAAATTACTAATTATTACTAATTATTATTTAATAATTTCATATACAATTATATTGTCTTAAAAAATTGTAAACTCAAACTCAAATATAATAAATAAATAAATAAAATTTAGATTTATTAAGAGAATCTCATGCTTTGTACTTTGATTTAGTTTATTAAGAGGCATGTTGCATCCATGGATTGAAACTAAGTTACACCTAATTTTGTGGGTTATATTATCTAGAATGCTTTATGGGTTTTATGGTTAATATTGTGGTGGAAATATATGATTAGATTATTCATTCTCTCTAACGTCTTCTTTGCAGTGATTTATTAAATATTTTTTTTAAGAAAATGGAACATTATTTTTCATAAATATTCAATAAAATTAATTGTGAAAATTATATATTTGAACATAAACAATATATTATCTATATTACGTATTATACATATACATATATATATATATATATATATCTATATATATATATATATATATATATTATTATAATATATATACAAATTAATTTTTTTATAAATAATATATTACTCATATTAATTTTTTATTTATTAAATTATTTTAATTCACATTCTAACCATCATATATTTTAGCATTTATTTAAACAATAATGTTTGATTTATTATATATTTTATTTATAATAACTGAGATATATGTATTATTAAGAATAAATATAATTCAAAAAATTAACAGTAAAATTAGTAAAATAATTATTTATTAAAATTAGTTTATTTAAAAAATTAACAGTAAAATTAGTGAGATAATTATTTTAATTTAAAAAAAGTATTTGTTAAAAAGTAAAATTGAATAAGTAATGTATATATTAAAAGAATATATTATTTGTATACGATGCATTATCGGAATATAGAAATATATATATATATATATATATATATATATAGAAATATATATATATATATATATATATATATATATATATATATATATAATTATAATTAATATATATTTTTTTTTATTATAAAAAAATAATTTATATAAATAAATATATATATATAGAAATATATATATATATATATATATATATATATATATATATATATATAATTCAAAATAATGTATACTGTTTTTCATAATAATAATAAAATTTTAATAAATAAAATTATATGTATTTCTAATAATAATAATAATAAAATTTTACTAATAATATTAAATATAATTTTTCTTAAAATGAAAAAATATTTTTATTTATTTTCTGAATAATTTTTTAATTAATAATAATTTAAATTTAAATTTTAAAAATAAATAAAATTTTAAAAAATAACAATAAAATTAATATGATGATTATTTTATTTAAAAAAATATTATTTGTTAAAAAGTAAAATTAAAAAATAATATATATATATATATATATATATATTAATAAAATTATAAATTCATACTCAACTGTTTAAAAAAATGAAAATGAAATAAATTAAATTTAGATTTATTAAAAAATTCCGTGAGTTACAGGGTATATACACAGTGGTACCTCATTCAGAATCATTTTAACTATGATATAAAATTGATGAAAGAAAAAAATAATACGATTGAAAAGTATATATTTTACATTATGAATGATAAATGAAACATAGTTTTCAAAAATATTAACCAATTAGGAATTAAGTTGTAGATATTTTGTTTACAACAACTTAGATGCATTTCTTAAAATAGTTATTACAAGAAATACAATAATACCATTTGTTGTGTTAATAATTTAAAAGTAACTGTGTACTTTTAATTATTGGATTATATCAAAATCTCCGACCATGTTAATTATTATATTTTATTAGAAATAATTTATATCAATACCATCATTATCTTTTTGTTGTGACCAATCTCTCCCTCACTTTATCTCTTTCTTTATTTATATTCTTATCTCTTTCTTTTTCCATGAAACAAACACCATTTTCTTGAATATTATTGGTGATTTGGGTTATGGTAATGAACAGTGTTGAGAATATTATTTAATATCTTTTTTATTTAAATTAGTTTTTAAAAAATATTTTAGTTTTAGATATATATTTCAATTTTAGAAAATTAGTTATTATTTTAGATTAGAAGTGAGATATTTTAAATATTTTATACTTGATATTTTGTTATATTTTGTTTTATATATATAGAGTATATCAATAAAATACAAAAACATGTTCCTCCGTATAATATATACATATATCTCTCATATATTTCATATCTCTCGTATTTTTAATAGTCCTAAAAATCCCAACAAATAGTACATTCTCATTTTTCTTATAAAGATGCCTGATTGATTTCTAACCTTTCTTTCAGAAGTGGAACTGGTTTTGATTTTCCAAGGTTAAGAAAACAAGCACCAATAATATCCATGAGAAAGAGACACTTAAAAAAAGTTTTTTTTTTTTTTCAATTTTGAAGAGATCAAACTAAGAAAGAAATTTACATAAAACAAAATCATATACATTCATTTTATGAAAACTAACCTATTTAAGTCTAAAAACTAACCTATTTAAGTCTAAAAGATATATTGAATATCTACTACAGTGTTCATAAAAAGTTGTATGTTCAAATTATGAATAGTTGACCATGATTTTAAAATAAAATAAAATAAATATAATTAGTACAAATAATAAATCATTCGATTAATGAATTGTAAAAACGACTTTAGTATTCCTATAATAAATCGTATGAAATAATATTTAGATGAAAAATAATGGAAATATATTCTTATGTACACACTAAGATTAAAAGCACCCAATTTTGAGATTATTTATTTTCATTTGAATAGTCTGCAAGAAACGGTCTTATAGTCAAAATTAAAAAGGTCTGAAATCATTGTAGGTTTTTTTATTTGAATTAATCAATTCTTGAGAATAAAATCAGAAAATAAAATTTTAATTAAACTAAACTATTATCTTTTGAGTAATAATATTTAAAATTTTACTGAATACAATTATAACATTTAATATTATTTTTTAGAGTTAAAAATATTTTTAGTCTCTTAAATAAAATTGGATTTCATTTTCATTTCAAATTTTTAATTATTTTTATATCTAAACTTTATTAATGAATATATGTAGTCCTTATGATCGAATAGTAAAATAGTGTTAAAGATTGACCGATGTGACACATGGTGTTGTCATGTATGTGTGTCTATGTGTTGAGGTGCATATCAACACGTGACACACATGTGATAACACCGTTAATTATATCTATCGGTAAATTTCGACTAATAATTTTGAAAGAACCAAAAATAAGCCGCTAAAAATTTACATATTTTATTATTGTAACCAATACAATAAAAATGAGTACATAATAGATAACATATCAACAATAAGTTTCATCACTAGTTGAAGAATAATCTAGTCATAGCCAAGAAAGAAGCGTTTTAAACCCATTAGATTGAAATTTCCTTGTATGTTTCTCCTAATAAAAAATGATAGTTTTGAATTTGCATTTAAAAGGGATCACATTTGAAATAAGCTCTTCTAACTTCATCTCTTCGACTCATTAGATATTTTCGTATTTGAGTACGTTTTCTCGGATCTCGTTCTAAATAATAATTAATATAAAAATGTTCACCTATAATTTTTTGAATCTTAAGAAATGACTCCTCTAATTAATGGCATGCATCACAAAGTATGGAAGAAGTTGATTTTGTCTTATTTTTATATTCACAGTAGTTTCCCTTCTATCACTTTTAGAAACTGAATATATTCTTTTATTCTTCATGAATATACTTTTTAAAAAAATAAGACTAAAAAATAATTTACCATAATCTAATAAAAAAAATAAGAGATACAATAACTAAAAGAAAAATTTATGATAACTAAGTCACAATAAAAAATTAGATACGAAAAAACACATAGTACATAATGTTTCCTTCTATATTCATAAAAAATTAATATACAAAAATCTCATGAGATAAAAAATAATACTAACTATTAAACTAATATTTTAATATCAAATGAGACAAAATAATATTATTTTCTTTCTTCGACAATGGAAGAGAACAATTGTTTTGTTAAAAAAAAAATATGACAGTGAGATATGAGTACAATATTTAAGAAATTCAAAAGAATTTGAAAAAAAAAATATTTTAATATTTTTTTTATTCTTTATTATATTTAATTTTATGTTTTTTATTAATATTAAATTGTGTACTTTACAAAAGAAATAAAAATATATTTAATTTAATTTTCATATATTATATACAGTTTAATCAATTACTATATTAGTTTATTTTTAAAATTTGATGATAATCATTATCAAAATTTTGAATAAGAAGAAAATTTAATTTTGCGTACTTAAAAATATATTTAATTTAATCCTAATCCTAGATGTATCGGATTAAAAAACACCCGTTGTTGCATTGAAATGATAATATCAATAACTTTCTTTCTTTCTTTGTCAGTCAAATTATAATTATTATCAATTTAGTTAATTTCTTTATTTATGAATGAATGAAGTAACTGTATACGTGTAGAATGAGTATAATTTTATGATGGAAAATGATATTTTAATCTATTTTTTATAACTCACTTTTAATCTATTATTTCATATATTATTAGATTATTTATTTTGATTCTTTTTAATAATGTGATGTGATAATTTAATAATGATTAAAATAATGAATTAAAAGTCAATAAAAAAATAGGTTAAAATATTATTGTTCGCATAATACGAAAGGACCACTAAAGAGTAACAAAGGCCAGGTCCGGGTGACAAGATAGGACAACACCCTAACTACGCGTAAAAGAACCTCTTCTTGGTGATTGATTGGACAACGATAATAATGTAAATGCTTTAAATTTAATTATATTATATTTTATTGAAAAATATGTATGACTAACTATTTTCTTTGTTTCTCTATCTACGTTAAGGACCAACTATTTACTACTCATTTATGGACATATAATCGTTGCAAAAGATACTATTAATGTTTTCAACGAGAGGTTTTCATAAAACCTAAAACGACACATGGTTAAGACAATTGTTATTTCCTTCTCCAAGGAAATTAAATTGTTAAATGAATATGAGGTTAAAAATAGGGTATGAACAAGATGATTTGGGTTTTCGATATATAAACTTTTGGGGTTCATTTTACAATTTTTTTTCATCTCTTTTCTGGCATTTAAATATAACTTTTTATAATGTATTTTGATAGTTATTATGAATTGAGTTTAAGCTTAATTCTTTTTTATAAATCTAGTTTGTACCGAGAATTAACTTATAAATGTAAATTGATCTAAAAAAAAATTGTATTTAACGGGAGTTGTTTAGCAAAGGTTAATATAACCTTAGCAATGGATTAACTTAACTGAGGTTTTTAAAATCTCCGTTAAATTCCAAAGGTTTAGTGTTAAACCTCTATAAAATAGTGTAGGTTTTCACTACAAAAAAAAATGTATTTTAGCGACCACTGAATTTTGTCGCTAAATAACATAAATCACTCGCTAAAATCATCTGCGACTGAATTAGCGACCGAATTTATGGGGTAACAAAAACCTTGGTGGCAAAAACAATAGGGACCAATTTTTTTTAGTCGCTAAATAGCTACTGAAATATCGGTCGCTATTTGGTCCCTAAAAGTTGGTCACTTTCCTAAGCATAAGAGACCAATTTAGCAACCATAAATGATATTAAATTTGGTTGCTAGTTTGGTCGCAGAATGTAGGTAGTTAGCGACCAACTATTTCGATCGCTAAAGTATGATTATTATATTTATGTACATTTTTTTTGTCGCTAAATTGGTGGCAAAGTTATGAGACAAACATCGACAATTAAATCGGTCGTTAAAGTATGATTGTTTTAGTAATATACAATTTTTTTGGTCGCTGAAATGGTGACAAAAAGTTTTGTGAACAGGGACTAATATTTGTCGGTTGCTAAATTGGTGGCAAAGTTCGGAGACTAACAACGACCCATAAAATCGGTCGTTGATTAGCAAAAAAATGATTTTTTTTTTATATTATTTACAATTTTTACCTAGTTAAAAACAATATTTTTACCTGTTTATGAATGATAAAATTTGATCTAGCTAAGTAATAACAAACTACATTACATAATATAGTAAAGTGTAGTACATACATCACAAGTGGTAAATATATAACATGATCCAAAAGAACAGAACAAAAAAAGTTTGAAAGTGTGCAACATTGAAACACACCAAATAACTAAACATGAAACTAATGATCGTCTGGTCTACTATCATTGATATGGTCTACTCTATCCTCTCCAATATTAGGAGGATCAGTAGGACCTGACACAACATTCTTCAAATGAATATGTTGCAAAATAAGTTTCATTTGTTCATCTTGTTGGCGCATACGTTCATTTTGTTCATGCATACGTTCACTCTGCTCAACATGATTTTTCAGCAAGTGTTCAACCTTTTCTTCAAGTGTCTTCTCCTTGGCATTATTTGCCATAAGTTCAATATTCAACTTTTGAATAGTGTCACACATTTCTTCTATTTGATGTACTACTGGAGCTTGGCTAGTAGAAGAGTGAGCACCTGCAAAACTATAAAACTTTTTGCTTAATGTACCAAGTCCATACACATTCCCTTTCTTACTTTCACCTCCAACAACACTAAAGTATATTTCATTGTCATCAATAGAGGGAACATGAGAGTTTTGTGAAGATGAGCCTTCATGCATGTGTTGTTGTTGGACTTCTTCTCAGCGCTGCTTATATTTTTCCTGAAAATAATAACATAAACTATTCTAAAGAAGGAAACACACAACAATCACTAAATTATAACATTAAATGTTAAACATACTGCAAGGTCATGAGTCTTGTCATTGACCCATTCTCCAGTCTTTAGTTTCTTTGTTCTTTCACTATAGATAACAAATATCATAAAAAAATATTTAAAATATATTTAAAAAAAACTACACACGAAAATAGTTCGTATGTAAAAATTATATTTTTTTTATTAAATATATAATGTCTTTTAAGTTAAAGATGCTATAACTAATTTTGTTTTAGACAATTTTTTTTTACGACTCAATAACTTAAACCTTCGTTGAAGTCACTTGAAACCTCCGCACTTACTCCAAACCTACATTGACGTCGGACCGTGCCTCCGTCGCAGCAACTTCGCCTTCATCCCGCATGCAGGAACTCGACCCACCCAAACTAACTTTGTCGACAGCAACACGACTAACACTACGAAAAAACCATTTTTTAGTAGCCATTATTTTCTAACGGTTAAATAGACCGCTAAAATTATTTTCATTTCTGTTAATTTTTTCTTGACCGCTACAAATTGTTTGTATTATTTTAAGTTTATTGATTAACTCCTCATCTTTCATTGTCTTTCTTCGTTTTAATTATCAATTTTTTTCTCAGATTAACTTTATCATAGTTTTCTTCACTCATTACTTTTCATTCCTTATATTCTTTAGTTCGCCGATTTCTCTCCACATTCTCTTAATCCCAACGTCGACAACAACCACTGCTATGCCCCTTTTTCGTTGTAGGTTGAATCCACGACAACCACCTCACCGTCGCTGACACACCAAGATCGTCGTGACAAGTGGTGCAAGGTTAGTAGGGACTGTACCTAGCGAATCGGTTGATTTCGAGAGGGACAATGTGAGCATGGTGAACAATTTCGAGCATCAGTCACCACTTTGGGAATCCTAGATTCGAGCATTTGCCCAATCAACTTCTGAATATATATATATATATATATATATATATATATATATATTAAAAAATAATGTATACTGTTTTTCATAATAATAATAAAATTATATGTATTTCTAATAATAATAATAATAAAATAAATAAATAAAATTATATGTATTTCTAAAAATTTACTGTTTTTTAATTAATAATAATTTATTTAAATTTAAAAAATAAATAATATTATTACTCAAAAGATAATAGTTTAGTTTAATTAAAATTTTATTTTCTGATTTTATTCTCAAGAATTGATTAATTCAAATAAAAAACCTACAATAAATGATTTCAGACCTTTTAAAATTTGACTGATGTGGCACATGGTGTTGTCATGTGTGTGTGTCTACATGTTTATGTGAACACACACATATCAACATGGAAACACATATGTTATAACGCCGTTAATCATATCTATCGGTGAATTTCGACTAATAATTTTGAAAGAACAAAAAATAAGCCGCTAAAAATTTACATATTTTATTATTATAACCAATACAATAAAAATGAGTACATAATAGATAACATATCAACAATAAGTTTCATCACTAGTTGAAGAATAATCTAGTCATAGCCAAGAAAGAAGCATTTTAAACCCATTAGATTGAAATTTCCTTGTATGTTTCTCCTAATAAAAAATGATAGTTTTGAATTTGCATTTAAAAGGGATCACATTTGAAATAAGACTAAAAAATGATATTCTTTTATTCTTCATGAATATACTTTTTAAAAAAATAAGACTAAAAAATAATTTACCATAATCTAATAAAAAAAATAAGAGATACAATAACTAAAAGAAAAATTTATGATAACTAAGTCACAATAAAAAATTAGATACGAAAAAACACATAATATATAATGTTTCCTTCTATATTCATAAAAAATTAATATACAAAAATCTTATGAGATAAAAAATAATACTAACTATTAAACTAATATTTTATTATCAAATGAGACAAAATAAAATTATTTTCTTTCTTTAACAATGGAAGAGAACAATTGTTTTGTTAAAAACAAAAAAAATATATGTGACAATGAGATATGAGTACAATATTTAAGAAATTCAAAAGAATTTGAAAAAAAATATTTTAATATTTTTTTTATTCTTTATTATATTTAATTTTATGTTTTTTATTAATATTAAATTGTGTACTTTACAAAAGAAATAAAAATATATTTAATTTAATTTTCATCCATCTCTCTGATATATTATATACAGTTTAATCAATTACTATATTAGTTTATTTTTAAAATTTAATGATAATCATTATCAAAATTTTGAATAAGAAGGAAATTTAATTTTGCGTACTTAAAAATATATTTAATTTAATCCTAATCCTAGATGTATCGGATTAAAAAGCACCCGTTGTTGCATTGAAATGATAATATCAATAACTTTCTTTCTTTCTTTGTCAGTCAAATTATAATTATTATCAATTTAGTTAATTTATTTATTTATGAATGAATGAAGTAATTGTATACGTGTATAATGAGTATAGTTTTATGAAGGAAAATGATATTTTAATCCATTTTTTTATTCACTTTTAATTTATTATTTTAATTACTATTAAATGATTTATTTTTATTTTTTTTAATAATGTAATGTGATGATCTAATTAAATAAATAAGATAAAAATAGATAAAAAAAATGAGTTAAATGATCATACGAAAGGACCACTAAAAATCAACAAAGGCAAATTCGGGTGACAAGATAGGAGAACACCCCAACTATGCATAGAAGAACCTCTTTTTGGTAATTGATTGGACAACGATAATAATGTAAATACTTTAAATTTAATTATATTATATTTTATTGAAAAATATGTATGACTAACTATTTTCTTTGTTTCTCTATCTACGTTAAGGACCAACTATTTACTACTCATTTATGGACATATAATCGTTGCAAAAGATACTATTAATGTTTTCAACGAGAGGTTTTCATAAAACCTAAAACGACACATGGTTAAGACAATTGTTATTTCCTTCTCCAAGGAAATTAAATTGTTAAATGAATATGAGGTTAAAAATAGGGTATGAACAAGATGATTTGGGTTTTCGATATATAAACTTTTGGGGTTCATTTTACAATTTTTTTTCATCTCTTTTCTGGCATTTAAATATAACTTTTTATAATGTATTTTGATAGTTATTATGAATTGAGTTTAAGCTTAATTCTTTTTTATAAATCTAGTTTGTACCGAGAATTAACTTATAAATGTAAATTGATCTTCAACACACGTCTTTAATAATAAGACACATATTTTATATGTGAAATTAGATATTTGTGGATGGTCTAATAAGTTTAACAAATATTGTAAAGATAAGTTTTGAAAGTTCTTTTATAAAAAACATTATTATCATTGATCAAGACTCTACACCTAAGAGCCACAAAAACTCTTTTTCTGTTAAGAGTGAATTTGTGGGATCATACTTTTCCTCCACCCTTATCAATGTTACTAGAAATTTCAAAACGGATAATCCGACCCAATTCATTATGGGTTGACCATTTAGTGAACCAACCTAATCCGACTCACTTATTAACGAGTCAAGAAAAATTAAAATAGGCCCGACCTATCTCAGGTTGGTGGGTTAAATGGGTTGGCTTACTGACCCACTTAATTAAAAAAATACAATTTTTTTCTTCAGTAAAAAAAAACTAAATTATAATTGTGATTAAAATTTAAATAAACTTTAATACAATCCAAAATAATGTTCAACCCCAAATGCAAACAAAAATCACAAAAATATTAGGTTTGCATTTGCCAACCCAATATGTTGGCTGAAAAAAAACATCCCAACCCAAACCAAATACAAAAGAAATTGTGTGACCCTTTATCTACGGGTGGGTTGGTGAGCCAACTCGGCTCACCTCGAGTTCAACCCGGGGTGAGTCGAGTTCTTGGTGGGTCGAGTAAATAATTAACTCGTACTGAAATTTGTAAAAAAATTGCATCCCAACCCAGCCCAAACCCGTGGTGGGTCGAGTTAGCCCACGGGTTTTGACCCACATTGTACACTCTAGGTGTTACTATCGAAGAAACTCCTTTATGGAGGAGAAAAACCCTTCTGGCACCATGATTATGAATCAAAAACTATAATTGGTCACTAAATTGGTTTTTAAATTTAGCTACCATAATTTTAGCTACCAAAGGAAATTTGTTACTAAAAATTAGCTACCTAGATTTTGACTACCAAAATGAATTAGTTACTAAATTGGTCTCTAATTAATTAGTTGTCAATTTAGTGACCAATTATAATTTTTTATTTATAATAGCGACTATTTTGGTAACAAATAATTTCTAATTTTGTAAATTGGTCACTAGTGACTAACTATTTTTTATATCTAAAATTAATTTCTAATCGAAGTGTAAATCATCTTAAACATACATAACACAAATCTACAATTATTTGAACTAATACACATAATGTAGAGAATGAATTGTGATTATACAACAAATTTAGCAATTAAAAAAAAATACTAATTTTAAAATAACAAACTTTGAAATTTAAATAAACACAAGCAAACTTACCTATTATATATTATATTTACACTCTTTTGTTTTTATCTTTGGAAAAATATTTGAAATTTATAATAATGTGATAGACAAATTTTTGTTTAGTATAAAAATTATTTTGGTAAATATGTTTTTAGTTCTTAAATTTAAATAAGAAATTATAATTTGTTTGTCTCAAACTTTGATACATTTTGGTATCCAAACTTAAAAAATAAATGAATATAGTCATTTTAACTCAACGACATGAACTTATTCTTTACGAGTTAAACCGTGTCTTGGGTTAACATTTGAGTTGAAATGTATCAAATAGTCTAAATAGTTCATGAGTCAACCTAAAACGTCTTGAGTTAAAATAATTATATCTATTTAATTTTGGCAAAATTGAAAACATGAACAAATTCTAATTTTACATCCAAGTTTATAGATTAAAAACATATTTAAAATAAATTATTTTCATTAACAAAAAGTTATCACATGTTTTAAAAAAGAACTATCTACAAGTCATAAGACATTAATACATGTTTGTTGAGATCTTATTAAAAAGTAATAAATGTATAAAAAAAGAGAGTAAAGAAACCTCTCGATAAATTTAACATTTCTCTTAAATGAATATGGATTGAGTGCTCCAATTCTTTGTTTGTATTATTAGAGTTCTAAATATAAATATCAACTACTAATTATAATACATTAGTAACGAATTTAATTTGTATATTACACTTTTAATGTCATTTTCTTTCTAATCATAATTATAGTCAAAATAAAGATATGGAAAGTGATATATTCATAATTTAAACACACATAACAACGTATATCTTCATTAATAACTTCAAGGATCAAAATAATATTTTTAAACTAAACATAAGTTTAATGTGTAATCTCCGTCCGCACAAAATTACTAGAATTCCAATTTTTCCTTCCTTTTACACTTTCACACGACTCTAGTTTCTCTGTTGATTTTTATTATTATTATTTTTTGTTATACTTTCAAAATACACACTTCTTATATATTAACAAGATTTTTAACATATTTTAAAATATAAAAATTAGAATATTTTAAAAACAGAGGACAAAACAAAAAAATCAGAAAAAAATCCAAATTCTTATAACAAGCCCATCTCACATGTAATCAAATGATACAGAACCAATAAAGGAAAAATAAATTGTATCCTTCTTAATATAACAGTAGGAATAAAGAAATGTTACTACTAAAAATTCTTATATTATAAGAGTTTTTTTTTTTTAATTTGTTAAAAAAATTTACAAAATAAGACATTTTTCTACTATTTTATCTAAGAATTTTAATTAGCAGATAATTCCTTCATGAATAATTATTTCTTACAAAATTATAAAATTCATAAATATTTTCTACAAAATTTGTTGTAAAAAATGTTTTATACAAAATATTTTGTAAAAAAATTGGTAACAATTTCCTACAATATTTTTTCATAACAAAATTTACTAGGATTTTCTAAAAAAAGAAATTCAAAACAAAATTGACAGAAAATATATATTTTTTTAATAATGTGTAAAAAGTTATGAATCCAACAACGAGATTTTCACTACTAAAAAAATTCATATTTCTTATCAATTTTGTTTTGAAATTTTTTTCGGAGGAAATACTTACACATTTTATTGTAAAAAAAAATTTGCAAGAAATTGCTATCAATTTTTTTGCAAAATATTGTGTATAAAATACTTTTCAAAATAAATTTTGTAAGAAATACTTGTAAATTTTATAATTTTGTAGAAAATAATTATCTACAAAATAATTATATGCCAATTAAGATTCTTAAAAAAATGATAGAAAAAAGTTTTTTCTTACAATTTTTTTTAACAAATTTGAAAAAAAAATTCTATGTAATATAAGAATTTATAGTAGTGTTCAAAATAAAGCTACTTCCATTCATGGTGAAATCTACCACGCGCGCGCGCACACACATATATATATA
>Ga0214544_1000519_pt1 | contig 71031 bp, 17 predicted proteins | sample CNSS3metaG_FD_160074 | JGI IMG/M metagenome (GOLD analysis project Ga0214544, IMG submission 160074) | Root nodule microbial communities from cowpea collected in UCLA plant growth center, Los Angeles, California, USA - CNSS3 | ecosystem: Host-associated > Plants > Roots > Nodule | place: USA... | reverse complement strand
ATATATATATAACGAACCTGAAGTGTATGGACAGAAAGAAACACAGAAGAAAAAAAAAAAATGTGCGGCAGAGAAGTATGTCTATCTGGCTTGTGGAGGGTGGGGGACTAGAGGGTAGGACAAATGGGTGGTCTCAATGTAACACAGTCTTCAAATTCATGCAATAATTAGCAATATTTTCATTTACACCCATCTCTATTTCTCAATTCTACTAATGTTAAACCGCCCGTTTTAAGATTAATGATACTTTTAACAAATTTTATGAAACGCTTTTTTAGGAGTTTTTATCACTCTTATTAAACTTATACACATTTACTCAATTTTCTTAATCATCTTCTTCAATCTATCCTTGTCATTTTTGTTTTTAAATTCAACTTCAATAATTGCTTATACTTATAAACAATTTTATATCACCATATAACTTGTTTATTACCGTCTAAAATATGATTACATATTCAAAAACGTTTATTTATCATGAATGTAAATTAAAATGTTGACAATGATTAAGGATAGACTAAAACATATAAAATGTTAAGAAAAATTCTTAAACATTATTAAACAGAAAAAAAGGGTTTAGGGTAGGAAAAAATAAATCTAATGAAGTCAACAATATTCATTTAATAATTGCAATTAAATTGAACGTCCAAGATTGATGCATAACATGTTCACAATATAATTAGCCATTGGATTGCTCACTATCATTAATCCCAAGTGGAAACCCACGTGCTAAAATAGTTCAACTACTCTCATCCAAACATAAGTGGTAAGACTATTTATCAATTTTTTTTATCACATGATGTTTTTATTTTTGTAATTCGAGTTATCATTAAAAGTTTGGATATCCCGTAAACATGTTTCACAATTCAAAATTTACATTATACACCATCATACAATGGTATCTCTTGGTAGTTTATAAGTCTCACTAATGTTCAATCAGCATCTTATCACAAAACACAACTTTATTTCATTTACGTATATCTCATCGTTCGTCACACAGTATGATTTCATTTCACATCTATTTCATCAATTCCTAGCTCAATTTTTACTAACAAATGAGTTAAATTCATATAACATTCATAAACTGTTTATTAAACTTTTAAAATAAATAAAAGTTATACGTAATGAAGTTATTTAAAACATTAGTAATAAATAAAAGTTAATTTTATTTTAGAGCTTCACTTTGTGAAATCAAAATCTGCCGAACAATTTTTTTTTTTTTTGTATGGGTAAAACTTGAATAAAAGACCTTTTCTTTGAAAACTAATGAGAGAAATTTCTTTCAATCAAAGAAATTTAGTCTTTTCAAGATACACATCGAGAGATTCAAAATCAAATAAGTCATGAATGACTCATTTAAAAAATTATAACATTATTTTTAATTCAAAATTTTAATATAATAAATTTATAAGTTTTAATATGTTAAAATATTTAGTGAACTGTAATAGATACGTTAAGACAAGGTTTTTGTTTTTATACATGTACGTGGAAAATAGTGAGTATGTTGGTTAATATTGAAGGATCCAACGCCCATGGCAAAATAGAAAAGGAAAAGAAAATGATCTATATATGTCTTCAAAAAAATTTATCACATGAAAGATTAAACATTTTATATTAAAATAACATTTTCCTAATAAGTTTAAATTAAAATATTATTCTACTAGTCATTTCACGCATTCCTTAATGGTTTATTGAAAGACAATATAAGATTGAGTAATAAAAATGCTACCAGTTTATTTATGTATAATAGTAGTTTTTTATTTAATTTAAAATAGTTTTCTCACTTTTACTTATTTTATCACAGTGGTTTGGAAAATAAAAAACAAAAATAAAAACATTTGATTAATTCAAATAAATGGTCATAATTATCTTTCTCATATTTACTTAACTCTTTATGATTTTTTTTATCAGCAATAGTTAATTGTTAGTTTTTGTTAATAAATAAGTTGAATTTACAATTTCTCTCATCCAACCTTATTTCTCCAAATTAACAACAGAGGAGATCAAACTAACTTAACTCTTTATCTTAATAACAAATTTACTTAAGCAACACGTAAAATGTAATATCCTACATTAGTATGATGCCACTACTAATTAGAGTATTGTCATTAGGGTATTAAGCAAAACAAGCACCAAGGTGGACTTCAAGTTTTTTAAAACATAAATAAAATTATCCTTCAAACATGATGTTTTACATTAGGAAAAAAAATTACAAAATCTAATTATATAAACAGGACAATTACTATTTCCAACAGAAAAAACACACTTCTACTGCTCCACTTACATCATGATTCACATATAACATACAGTCATAAAAGAGGATAAATTACAAATCAAACCAATAATAGGGTAAGTTGGTATTATTATAATAACTCATAAATTTTTTACAACATCGTCTCATAACATAGACAAATTTATAATCAATTCAACTTCAACAAATTTAACAACAATAAAATGTGCACACAAAAATATGTCATCGATAGCACAAAGATATAAACCTCAACTTTCATAGCCTACAAGGCTTAAATATTTGACTCTATTTCCAGAAGACATGTGTATTGAATCAACTCTTAGATTTTGCATCTATGATATTATCTCACACTCTTAATGAGTCCGCTCTAACAAAGCAATAAACTATAACTAATGTCTCTCTCTAGTATGATAGAGTAAATTTCTTATACTTGTGTGGTTCGATCTTACTTCATACCAAAACACTAAATTTTAGGAACCTGTCTTGACTCTTACAATTATATATTTTCATTTATGTGAGCATGCTAGCAGAGTCAGAATAATCTCATTGAATTCACACTACAATACACCTCAAACTCATAATAACATTTCATCCCTACACTCTCATCATCAACATAAAACATGCATCATATTTTCATTCTTAACAATTAATCATATATATATATATATATATATATATATATATATATATATATATATATATATATATATATATATATATATAGATAGATGTGTGTGTATTATAAAATCTAAAATATTAATTAATTTTATGAAATTAAGCTATTAATGCTTAGTGTTATCTTTTCCCGCCCAATGAAAAATAACTCAGAGGTTCCTTGGAACATAAGCTCCAACTCACACCCAACGGAAGGGACCAATGTTCTGCGCCATACTCAATGCCTAGAGACAGCCACTTGACGCCTAACACCCTCACCCTTGGAACTATATAATAAAATTTTCAGATGGTGTCCAATGGTTCCTAATTGGCACCCGGTGCCTGTACTATTGGAGCTTTGTGATCTTTTTTCTTTTTACTTGCACCCAATGGTTATGAGTTTGCGCTCGATGACATATCAAATTTCTAAACCTAAAAAATACACATCAAGTTGATTTGTTGGCCTCTTTGAATGCTTTCTACTATAGTACCAATTAACTAATTTAATGACTACAAAATTTGGATACATTCATATACATGTTTCAAGCATTTCAAAAACTAACAAATCAATCTTTAACACCCATTTTAAGATTTAGCATACCAAATCAACAATTCATCCCATTTATTTTACTTGAAACCATAAGCACAATTCCGAACATTATAAATTATAACTTTTCTTACCTCAATAGTAGAGTTCACACCTATAGCGGCTATACACAGTTCAATCCTCACATGTAGCTTTAACTATACAAAGAAAGCTCAAATTAATTATTTGAACACACATTTATGTTACAAAAGAACATAATTATTTGATCACATGCAAGCCCTAGAGGTCACATGGACAAAATACAACAAACCATGAAAAAAAAATGAACTTTCTTAATTTACAAAACTGATTGATTGGTTGAGTAGTCCTTTACACCAAGAGTACTAAGGTGAACTTTTTTATTCATTTTTAACCCATTACTTTAATCACCATTAGACTATTTATTTTAATTCTTTTTAGTAATATGATGTGATATAATGATCTAATGATAATTGAAGTAGTGAATTAAAAATGAGTCAAATAAAATAAATTAAAATATCATTGTCGTTAAAGAAATTAAAGATACCGAGATTTTTACGGTAAAAGTTAAGAAGGGAATGTTGGTAAAGTGGTGATACATTTGTCTATATTAAACAAGCAAACATGTGATCTCATCATATCATATAATCTTCTTTCCAATGGCCATTTATTGAGAATAGTATGTGTCAAGATCACAGTGTATATATTTAAGCATTAAATTTAATTTTATAGAGAAAAATTAAAATTAACTTTTCCATAAACTAAATTTAGCTCGTGCATCAGTCAAGTTATAGAAGTTTTCTTATATAATTTTTGTATTTTTATTTTGAAATTGTGGATATAGACAAACTTTAGCTTATGCGAAAGTTAATTTTGTATTTTTTTTTCTCCTATTAAGAGCTTATGAAAAACTCGTCTGAGAATAATTGCTTTATTTGAGTGCATTTCTGTATATGCCTGAAATGAAATGTAATCGTGAATAGGCATGAAGAGCTGATCATGCCCTGTTTTAGTAAATTTGTTGTTTAAATTAAAAATAGATATAATTTAACTATAGTTATATTTTATCCACCGTGTGTTTGTTGTTTTGTACTTAGTTACATGTAAAATATGATTTTAGCTAACACAACAAAATATAAAAATAACAATTTTTATTTTTTCTTTTATAAATAAGTGTTACAACACATGAGAGTAGTTACTCAACCATTACTCTTGATTTGGAAGTAGATGGAAAAACATGTTTGCAGTAACATTGAGTATCCTATTATCCGACAATGGCTTCACACATGTTCATTACAACCACTTATGTTCTTCTACTATTCAATGTTCTCCCATTTTGCAAGATTCTTTATTTCTTCATGGATTTCAACCAAATTAGATGAAAGCTTGAAAGGATCCACTAAAACCATGGGATAAAATTTGTTAAGACATGATAGGAAAAATATGTATTAGAGCTCAATTATTGAACTTTAATACCATCTTATACACAATTTTATTCTTTGTAAATTTAATCTGAATCCTAATATATATTGACAAAATTAAATTTAAACATGTGTTAATTGTTGATATGATAACAATTACACTAACTAGGGGTGACAAACTAGATGGATGAAAACAAAAATTGATTTATTAAAAAAATTGATCCATTTATTAAAAATATAATTTAATCCATGTATTAGCAATTGTATATTGATAAATATACAATCCATCCATAAAAGTAATTTTCTTCAGAAATTAAAAAATATTTTACAAATTATAATTAAAAATAAGCGTGAGACAAACTTTAAAAACTAAACTTAAGAAAAAATAATTGTAAAAAAGTTGATTGGATTAGTTTTGTTTAGAATTTTGAGTTTCTATTTGATGTTAATAGGATCAATTTCTTAATTTTTTAGAAATAATAATAAATGATTATTTATCTATAAAATTAAACGGATAGAATTGATTAATTTTTTTATATTTTTATAATGAATAAATTGATTGAATTGATTATTTATCACCTTTGTACTAATAATGGAGGTGTAAAAACAAAATTACTTAACTAATGGTTCATTTTTAATATTATCTTATATAAGAGACAGATGTCTAACTTACAAAAATAATTAAGTTATTTAATTTTAATTATTACTATACTATTAAATTATATTTCAAAGTACTCATAAAATGACATAATTTAAGTTTTTGTTATATTTAATAGCATTACTCATAAATTTTCGATCAATAAGTAACAAGCATGATTTGTTTTTGTTAATAACTCTATAAATGATTTCACTTCACGTGAAATGAGTGCATATCTCATTAATAGATTTTACATTAAATTGAGGATATAAAAATAAGTTAACATTTGATTTATTTGAAAGTTGCTTTTATATTTCTTATATTAAAAATGTATTTTTCTTGAAAAAATATGAATATGATAGCGGAAATGGTAATATTCAACTACAGCTAATTGATTCTAAATTTGTTATTAATAGAAAAAATGTGCTAGAATATATTTAGTTAAAGTTTAAATATAAATCAGTACAAATTTTTAAGTAGTTATCTAATGAAATTAACTTATAACTTTAAACATTCGTATCTTTAATTATAACTGTTGATTTTCTTATCTATTTCCATATCCATAAAATAAGCACGCTTAATATATATATATATATATATACACACACGCGTCCATCTCTTTAGTTTATTATGTAATAAATTTGTTAAAACAAGTTAAAACTAAGAGTAAAAAAAATATATATATATGAACAATAACTAATTTGTGTTGAAGGAGTAGAATTTTCATGATAGGAATCTTTTTCCGGCAGGATAAAAATATTATACATATTTTCAAAAAAATAAATATTATATTTATTTCTATCAAATGTTAATAAAGTTATTGTCATATAGCAGGTAGTACCCTCTAATCTCTTCTACAAACATTTCTGCTAGAATGTTTGAATTAGTTTGAAAATGGCAACACAATACTAAATAAATAATCTTCTGCAGTTTATGAAGAATGTCACTATAGAGAAAAGATAAAGATAGAATAAGTTTTGGTATTGTTGAAAATTAAAAATTTGAAAATAGAAAAAAAAGGAATAATAATTTTGTTTGTAATATATATATATTTATGAATTATATGAACACAGAGAGAAAGGAAAGAGGAAGAAGAATGGTTGACACAAGGAATGTTTACAATAAGATGAAACAGTTAATTCCCAACTCAACAAGCTATTCTTGGGCAGTTGGCAATGAAAATTCAGCTTATTTTTTAAAATAAATAAATAAATTAAGTAATTAAATCAATTTAATTTAAATAAATTTATGAGGAACAAACACACAATGAATATGATAATTTTACAAATAAAAACAAAAGGGAAAAATTCTACAACAACCGCAATCACAATAACAAGGAGGAGAGAGTGAAAATCACAGAGACGAAAAGATCGTCTTCTGAATCGGAACAAGGTCAGTGAATTTTCTTCTCCTCCCTTCTTACAATTTCCTCCCCTTCCATCTACTAATTCACTTTCTCTGCATAATTAATGGATTGTTATTTTTGTTCATGATTTTATCAATGAGCTTTCAATTTCAATTTTCTGCACGATTTGTTCTTCTTGTTGTTGTTTCTTTTGCTCTTTTTTTTTGTTGTTGCTGAGAAATGGAAATAGAATCACAATTCTCCGCTCAGGTTCTGTTGTTACCTGATTTAGTATTATTTAGTTTTTTTATTTTATTTTTGCCTTATAATATTTCACAAAATAAATAAAATTTAGAGAGAAAAAAAAGAGAGCCAGAATAACAAAAAGAAAGAACATTGAAACTCAGCAAATCACTGGCGTAAAGCACTGTCGATCGGGTTTAGCATTCAAATGAGGTGAAATCGGTTTAACGGCATTTGTTCTACTTCTGATCAATTGGACTTTGTCCTCACTGATTGGTCTGTTTCTCTCCCAGTTTTTCTATCTTTGCGTTTTTATTTTAAATTTTACTGTTATCTATCGTTGTCTATTCTGAACATAAACTTGCAACGAGTTCTGTATTTAGCTTTCTTTTTGGCCTCCGTTTTTTTTTTCTGATCAAATTTTTATACTTTATGATTAGTTGTTTTCCCGGTTTTAAAAGTCAAGATCTAAATTGATTAAATGTAAGAGTTTCGGATTTTTTTTTGTGACCTGTTATTTGGCTTCTCTTTTGTTTGTTTGTTTTATGTTTATTTATTGATTGCTATCACCATCGATTCAGTCGTTTCTACATGTTGATGATGGGTTGCTTTAATCTTTATCCTTTTTTTTTTCTTCTGTTTTGAGCAGCTGACAAGTGTGTTATTTTTGTATTTTTATTTCCGTTTCTTACTTTGATTTTTGTTATTGAAGAGCAGGGTTTCAGGTTGAAATTTTAGAGCAGTATATCAGCAATTATGAGATTCAAGAAAGGTAATAAGGTGGAAGTGTTGAGCAAAGTTGAGGTGCCTTGCGGCTCCTGGCTATCTGCAGAGATCATTTGTGGTAATGGCCACCACTATACTGTGAAATATGATGGATATCAAGATGATGCTGGTGAGGCAATTGTGGAGCGGGTATCCAGGAGAGACATCAGGCCATGTCCGCCAGTACCTGTATTCATGGAGAATTGGACTCCAGGTGATGTTGTAGAGGTCTTCCAGAACTTCTCTTGGAAGATGGCTACAGTTTTGAAGGTTTTGGGGAAAAACTACATTTTGGTCAGGCTACTTGGATCTTCTTTGGAATTTCAAGTGAGCAAATTTGACATTCGGTTGAGACAGTCTTGGCAAGACAACAAGTGGATAATAGTAGGAAAGGTACCTTCATTTTTTCCTTCTGAATATTTTTTCCCCTGTACGTAATTTCCTAGTGCTGTTGGCTTCCTGATGTGAATATAGTAACACATCTGTTGTGCTGGGTTTAACCTTTGATTGAATTTTTCAAATTTCATTTATTCAGAGCATGTCTTCTATGCTAAAAGTAACTAACAAAATTATAAAAAGGAATTTTTCTTAGGTTGTTTTTCTTGTTATACTTTCAATATTGCCTGTGTCTAATTTTCACGTTTTCTCCAGTTTTCCTGTTTTCTTTTCGTTTCACATGTTTTTCTTTGTCCTATTTTTCTTCTGGTCCCTCCTTGCTGTTTTATGGATGAATAGTTATTTATCCTTCTCCCATCTTCAGGGTTCTGCCAGCTGTGAGAATAGAAAACGTTCTAGCCAACTTCAGAAGACGGCCACAAAGACAAAACTGTCAGGTTCCACTTACTACCATCCTGAAAAGAAAAACCTGAGTATTCTGGAATCCGGACTTGTCTCTTTTAAAACATTGAAAAGAGGAAGCCATTCACAAGTTGAGGCATATGCTAAACCTCCCCCAAAGTTTAGAGCACTTGAAAAGGAAGGTGGATGTCACAGAATAAGAGTTAGGAATTCACCCACACCATTCAACCAGGTACAGGGTGTCAGTTTTCCAAGAGATGTGCTCGCTGAAGAATGTTTACCTGCTTCTATAAACAACAGAAAAACTGGAATTCCTAATATGGTGGAGATAGGAAGGAGGAAGCAAACTGGCGCTGTGGGTTGTTCATTTGAAGAAAACTTAGAATCAAATCATGCTGATAGTGTTACGTGCTCTGTTGGTAGTTGTAGTATCACTAGCAGGAATTCCTATAAATTGCAATTTCCTGTATCTGCAGGTCCTTTTGAAGATGTAGATGGTCCATATAGTGATGCTGAGTCTGTTTGCCAGAGGGATTATGAGGAAGGAAATTGTTCCCCTCCTACACAAGAGGAACTGGCAGCAGAAATTCATAGGTTAGAGTTGCATGCCTATCGCTGTACAATTGAGGCATTGCATGCATCAGGACCCTTAAGTTGGGAACAGGAAGCATTAATGACAAATCTACGTCTTTCGCTCCACATATCAAATGATGAACATTTAACGGAGCTAAGAAATTTGATTTCATCTGAAAATAGCATTCCTTTCAGATGACAGGAAATTTTTTTCATCTTCAATTTAATACTTTTTCCCTAGGATAGAGTTTCATGACAGTTTGATCTCAGCCTCATTCAACTGTAAGAAAGATGAAATATTTCAGTCCTTCATTTATGTTTTATGACTTAGTGGTATAGTTTCATGTGAATGTATATGGCTAAACTTCGTGAATAAGTAATAATTTCTGAACTCTTGTCAATCTGTTCTATGATATATCCTCTTAATTTCCTTTGGACTTCTTCTGGTAAAAATACAACATCAGGATCTTCCTGGAACCTTTGTTACATTCTAGATTTTGCACACCTGGAAGACATAATCTGACCACTGATTTAAAATTATGTGGTATACTAAAATGCTGTTATATATTGAGGCTCAATGAATAACATGCTTTATAGGACTTGTGTTTTGCATAATTTTTTTTTATATTTCATGGTGATTTTAGAAGATTGTTTTGCATTCATATCATTGCTCTTAAATTAGAACGAACGGAGAAACTTTTGTTTCCTTTCTTAGTTTGTTACATACAACGATACAAGCAATGTCATGTAGGGGACATACAATGTGTAATACTTGTCTCTGCTCTCCATAATTTGGAAGTACAAACAAAGTCATTTGCAGATACCAGTAATACTTCCCCTGCGTTTTCCAGGGCTGAGGAGTCATGTAGGTGTTGCTTCCAGATGTCTACAGATTTTCTCTTGCTCTAGACAAGGGATGGATTTTCTAATATGGCTCTTGATAAGCCAACACTTCCATTGGCTTGTGGAGTTCTCGCATTCTTCCATTTCAGGCCACCTGTGAGCCTCGTATATATGTTTTGCGGAGGATGCATGCTCAGAGTCTTGTGGCTACAATGGGGTGACCTGATATGTGAATGTACAATTGAAAACTTTCACCTTAGCTTGTTCAATTGTGATATCTTTTGCATGCTGATGCATGATTCAGTATCAATTACTAATGAAATTATCACTGTTACTGCGCGTGCATAACATGCAGAGGATGTTTACATGTCAATTCCTAGTTACTTGTTAAAATGTCGAATGTCCAGCTTTGTAGTTTTAATTGAATTGTAACTAGAAGTTAGAAGAAGGGTGCACTATGATGGTTATAATGGCCATTTTATTTTGCTATAACTAAACAACTGTTAATCACGTATATTAATTAATAGAAACATAATTAAGATGTCTAAATGTTTAAAGAAGCACCAACTTTAGATAAAGATAATTTTGACAGAAAACCTCAGGGCCCTATGCAGTAGACATTATTGAAAAGGATTTTTAGTTTCTGATGTGGATACGTATGGAAAGTATTCACTTTCTTCCAAATTTTAGCAACTCCTCATGCTATTTTGTAATTTGTGTTATTTATCTGTCGATTGGATTATCCTTCAGTTCATCTAATACCTGACATAACTGCTTTGAACAATGCTGTTCTAGTACTTGTGCACCTGCTACTTTACAAGTTACGTGAACATGTTTTTCCTTTTATGGTTGTAAGCTTAACACAAGAAAGTTGTCATTGCTTTGTGGCTAGTGCATCAATGCTCAGCAATGATCAATTAGCACAAGGTCCAAATGGCTCTTGGAAGAACATGGCCACAATAAAGCCGGCATGACACGAGGTATGGCTATGAACGGAATATTCGTTTTATGCATACATTCCACAATTCCAATGATCCATATACAGTAAGTAAATAGATTTCATGCACTTCATCGGCATGTTTGACTTGCTTTCTAATTGAGAATCTAATTTATCGTTATTTCAACTCTTATCGGTGTCCTCTACATCACTATCTTTAGAGCTCAATTTTCCAGATTCCCAACAAGACCTTGGATTTGATTTTGGTTGGCCTAATATCTTTCAGTTGGGCAACGATACCTGCGTGTTCTTTGTGAAACTTTTGGCTTCAATCTGATGTTTAATCAATGTGGAATCCGGTGCCCTTTGAAGCATGTCCGTTGTTTGTCAAAACCTGAGTTTTGAAAAGCTGAATAGCTTCCTTAAAAGTATGATTTTTTTTTCTTATATATTTTTCCTTCCATTGTTAGTGCATGTTTAATTTGACATTTACTACCTCCAAACCTATGACTAGTCTGTTTATTTCACTCGCTTTATTTTGCTAAAATTTCTTAACTATCTGTCGCAATATGTGAAAGATTGGGTAAATGGGTTTCTGTTGGCTAGCTTATGCAAACACAGTGGTATTGAGGGGAAAAAATTCTGATATACCTTAGTTGGAGATTTTTTTGTTGCCGTTGACTGATGCAAACTGTCAGTTTACCTAAATCTAAATATGTTGTAACCTGGGTTCCGGCATTAGTATATCCTGTATGAAAGAATATCAAATTTTAAATCATATTGTTTCTTATTTTAAAAACCGTTTTCTGTTTTTAAGAGAGAAAAACTGGTTTGATAAAATTAGGATTTGAAAAGTACTTTTACAACTGAAATATCTTTTACGTTTTTAAAATGAAAAAAAATCAAACAATCTCAAAGGTATTTGAATTTAATAGTAACGTGCTAATGTGAAAGTTAATTCGGTCAACTAATTGAATGTGATTCTTAGTATAGTTTTTAACAAATTGTTATAAATTTTAATAAATTTAACACACAATATGTTTGTGAATGAATGATAATATAAAGTTATTGACACATATCACTTGTACTTTCATACATTACTTTCTCCTATTTGAAACAAAAATAGTACGACATATGGTGGGGGTTTGTTTATGAGGAGAGAAATGGCATCCAAATCCTGTGCGAACAACACACTGCTTTTCCTACGCGTCTCCTAAGGAGAAAGGTTCATTAAACTATATTTTAAAGCTGTTTTTGGGGAAATTCAATTCATGTTTATGGAAATGGCTACCTCCCAATACTTCCACAATTTGTATTTTGCAATGTCCAACATTTTCTAAAGCCAGATCTTTTGACCGAAAATACATTACAATTAAACGTTTTATCACTTTTAATTCAAAATATCTATGCGAACACTAGTAAGAGTTATTTATAGGTAAACCAATTTTCTTAAAAGCTTTTATTTTTAAGTTCAAACAAACTAGTCGCATCATCTGTTTTGGAGTTCTTCCTCCAAATTTTAAATTTTATAGGCAGAGAAGTGAGCCAATCGTGACCTTGTTCCAACAACTTTTTCATTGGACTGATTTCCGACGAAAAAGCAACAGTGTGTTTCAGCCAAGCCAAATTGACCCGACCTCTGGTGGACCTTCTGACCCAAACTCTTGGACCTGACATTAATTAGGATTTAAAGGAAACTGTCTGATGGACCCGAAATACTAATATGTTCTATAAGAAAACAAAATTGTCCTTTTCTCTTAAGTGTAATCAAATAAATAATTTCATATTTAAAGATTTTCTTTTTTGTTTGTAGTTCTTGATATTTATTCTTCCATTTGCACAATTACTTCACCAATTCCTTTTTCCTCATGCTTCAACAGTATTTTTTTTTTCCTTTAACCATATACTAGTAGTTTTAAAGAGGCAGTACAGAAATAAACCACGTTTTAAATATTACAGTCGCATGTTAAAATTAATTTGAACCTACAAAATTATTTTGCAGTTTAAATGTTTGATTAAACCCCAAAACTTGTTTTGGAATCAAAATCAACCGCGTGAGATGAAACGTGAATAATAATTAATATTCTTATTTTGATAAAAAAAACGTTGACAAGAGTAAAATTATGGTGATTTCATGATGTGATATAATGTTAAAAAGTAAATTTTAAATTTAATTTAATTTTAAAAATTAGTCTGTGAGATTTTATAAATTTATAATTATAAATTTATTTTGTTTATAATCGATGTGAAATTTTTAACAGAGTATACATTAATTTTAAAAGAAAAAGAATTACATCAACAAAATGTTAAAAAGTATCATTTTCATAGTGAATTTGAATAGTAACTTCAAAGTATATTGCTTTGTATTACTTAGACCAGTTGGAAATCTTAATATACTCATTAGATGAGTTCAAGAGTATTTATATATATATATATATATATATATATATATATATATATATATATATATAATATATTAAAAATTTATTTTCTTTTTCTTTTTCTTTTTATTTTTAATTTGAAAAAGGGTCAACAATTTAGACTCGTCTAGAAAAATAAAAATACCAACTTGATGCACCAAATTTTGACAATTGACTTTAGAATTTAGGAATTAAGATTTAGGATATAGAATTTATAGTAAGTTTAAGATTTAGGGTATAGAATTTAGATCGAAGTTACGCATTATTTATCAAAATAAAACTCTTTATTTCCTAATATCATATTTACAATGAATGTATGACATGTTCCCTTTACTAGTCTTGTTCCTTATTTGAATAAGTTTTTCATTATTCAAATAAACAAGTGTCATTAAAACCTAGTTTTAACATTTATATAAAGTTATAAGCCTTAAATAATGAAGGTATAATTTTGGACATGGTAGTTTTTTCCTTGTAAATTAATCTGTGATGTTAAAATAAATTTCTTAAAATTCGAGAAAACAATACTAGATTAATTATCTTAAATTTGAAGAGCTATAGTGCAGTCTGAGAGAAGTCTGAGAAAATAAAAAAGAAACAGTCGTTCAGCTCTGGAATAGTTTTTCACTTCATTAACCCAATGATTTATACAGAGAAAGAAGAAATGTTATGGGCGTCGTTTAAAGTTTTAGATTGTGAGGTATGTGAATAATGTTTGATAATTTGATTTGAAGTGTACTAAAATGAAAAAAAAAAAAAAAGAAATTGAATTGTACTTACCGAAGTGATTTAACGTTTGACACGAAGTTTACCCGATTATCAATGATAAGGGACACGACATTGTTTGGCCTAGAAGACGGGATAAAAAGGATGATGGTTTGATGAGATTGGCATAAATGTTTGGTTAAATGACTCAAACCCAACCTTTGCTTCAAACTTTGATGTGTATGCTCCTCATCTCACAATAATTATTTGGTTGCCCCCACTTATCCATTTTTAGCTTCATCTATTCCAAAGAATGCTATAATGCATTCTCATCAATCTCACCAACTCATTCTTACCAACATTTTATTAAAAAACCTTTCTTTTTCAATTTGGATCTGCCTGTTTGAAGAGAACAGCAGCTTTTAACTTCAAAAAAGTGAATTATTTTGAGAAAAGTAAAATCTCTTATATATTATTATTAAAAGGGTGTTTACAAAATAGATCCCTGCACATTTTGTAAGTACAGAACATCACAAGTGGGCTTGTCACCAATATGACCAACAAAGTTTAATGTGAATTGTGTAACTGCCATTCCTTAGGTTGGGCCATTTTAAGATCTTCTTTTGGAAAAGGCCAACAACACAAGAGAGAGTGTTTGAAAAACATTTTTTTGTGTGGTGAGATAGATTTTTTGATGTGATTGTTAAAAATTTTCTCAAGTAGCAGTGTTTTTACAGCAGCATGAGTGAAAAGGGGTGTGTGGAAGAAGGTGGAGAGAAGAAAAAAGAGAAGAAAAAGAAAAGGAAAAAAAGAGAAAAAAAAAATGTTATAGAAAGGGTTGACGGATAGGAAAGCTACAAATGAGTTGTGCATTAATGTGGCTCCACCAAATCCTCTACCATTGTCTCATTTGCTTCCTTCATGATTGGTATTCCCATGTGATGCTGCCTCTCTCTCTGGCTAAGAGAGAAAGAGAATGAAGCCTACAAGTTTTTAGGGTCACCCTCAACATCTGTACATCACATGAAAATGTATTTTCTCAACACCAAAGTTAATTGTCACAAATTATATGGGACAACTCCTTTCATATATTGGTCCCAATATACACCCCCATTTCAAACATTGGGTGCTGTTATCACCTCTTCTATTTCCTTCTTCTCAAAACATCAATAACAAATCTAATTAAACACTGCCATGCATTTCATTCTGCTAATTAATTTCTCAATTCAGAAAGATCGTAAAAAGTTGATGATTATGCAGTGAGATGAGATATTATTGATTGAGGCAATGATGTTAAAGAAGAGGAAAATGGTATACTGCGTGGTTTGATATTGGAATTACGTGACAGACCGACAAGGTGTCATTAAACAAGGGCAGACATTAGCCAGCTCAAATGCATTGGCATTAGTGCCTAATTAGGGGACATTAAAGATTAATTTAGTACAGTTTTTGTTATAATTGCAAAAATACTGTGCTTAGCAGTGCGCATAGATCTTGAGCATTTACTTGGGATTTTAAAAGTATGGTCTAATTTTTGGCAGAGAAGCAAAATAGTTATGAAACAGCAGGTTAGGTTTACTAAAATAACATGAGCTGTCCATTTACTAAAATAAAGAATTCTATTATTGAGGGCCACCTGGTACTAGTATCCCCATTAAGAACAAACACTCATGAATAATGGGGTTTTTAAATTCTGGGCTACTCAACAACACAACCATTGATTTAAGTGCAAACTTCGAAACATATAAAGTAGTAGTCGAAAGTAAAAGTAGAAACATAAATTTCAAGCCATGCAGAGCTAAATTTTATTTGGAATGTAGATTTTGTCATGTAGCTAACCTCAGGGGACACTGCTTAGATGTTAACGCGGAAGAATGCTGAGACAAACCACAAACCAACACCAACACACACCCAATCAAATTTCTTCGCGGATTACTAGGACTAGTTATCAGAGCGATAATTACAACAAAAATATGGGATAAAAAATATATATACGTGAAACATTATGTTCTTGTTTTATGTGAGATTGGTATGCTCAAGGCGTAATCTGCGATTCCCATCATTCACATTTTCTCACCAAAAACCTTACTGCTTTATACTTCGATTATCATTATCATCCATCTACTGCTACATGGTAGAATGCCGAATCATGATATTATAAATTAAAAAACACTCTATGGCAGTGGTGGCGTGAATAATATAATACATTCACACAATTCTCAAGATTAACACATATATAAGAGGAATAAATGAGTGGCAAGCACGTCCAGGAGTAGGAGTGTGCGAGTTTGCAGTTGAAGAAATTGAAAGAAAAGAAAAGAAAAAAAAGAATGGAGAGGTAATTATGCAATGGGGCCACATGGTGGTTCATGGCATGGCATGGCATGGTTTGGTTCCTTTAATAAAAGCTAAAAAGAAAACTGAAATTAAGAGGACAAGAAGAACTCCCCTAACCACATGCATCTTGGGGACCAGCAAAGGGTGATAAACTAGAATTCTCTCCCCCACTCTCCACGGAAGAGGATGAGAAGATCCCAAAAACCAGTACACAACCCTGTTCCTATAAATCTTACTTCTTACTAAATTACAACTCAAAACCAATAAACAATGTCCCCTTTGCTTCAAAACAACATTTTATGTCTCAAAACTACTATCTAACACTCTCCTGCATGCTCCTGCCAAACACCACTTCCAATAAATACAACCAAGCTACCCAACTAGTTTACTTTCCCCTTCAATATCGTTTAATAAACAAACAATAAATAACTCACACTGTCCAAATACGTCCTTATCCTAATTCTTCATTACATATATACCTTTTATTTTCTCTATATTTGTATTCTTCTTCTTGCCCATTATTAATCCGATCTATCTACTGCTATGGCAGTATTAGCCACCAAACACGTACGAAATTGGAAAACGGGGGTTGCACAAATCACTAGTGCAAACTGAATAAACAATGCGATGAGAAGGAAGGAACTTAGAAACCCAACAACCATGGGATTTCGGAATCTTACCTGTATACCATTTACTCTTAATTCAAGAAAGGTTTTGGCACTACTAAACTATACCATGCAGTGCAATATAATTAAGAAAGGGATATCATGACATGTCTTTCTCGGAAAGTGAAGGACGGTAGAGTTTCAATTCCTAACCGGTTACTTACTAGTACTACCACTCATGAGTTTCGTTCTAGAACTCGGGGAATTACATCTATGGAGATTGCAAAAGTGCAGAGCGCATTGAAAAGCTCATGATTCTTCATCATGGGGGGTGAAACCAGGAATAAAATCTAAACCGATGCTTCTTCTTTGGGGTCAAACAGTGATAAAGATTTATGGGTATTGATGTCAGTCAGTGGCAGATTGTAGAAGTGCTTTAGAAATTCGGTTTCCAATGTTCCTTCCTCTACTTCCTACCTATAGCTGCTGCCATATAACCATACCCTCCCGTTGCCTGTCTTTTAACATTATAATAATAGTTTCTTCCACACACCAAAAACTTGTATGTGTATAAAAAAATACAAAATGATTTTATTCGATGTTACATGTAGTCTGTCTTTATATCCGAATAGTCCAATTCCACTTGATTCGCAAGTGAATAAGATGAGAGGAGTTGATTACGAATGATGCATTGACTTGTCCTGTTAGAAAAAGTTTGGCCTGTCGTGCTGGGTGGTGTGTAGTGCATTATTTAGAGTTATCAGATTTGGAGAAAAGGTTCCTCACTTATGTATGTATGACTTTGAAATAACAAAACCGCCCCAATAAAACAAAAGAGCAGAGGAGAGGATCGAAAAACAAAATGTATGAATTAACAGCTCAAATATTGTTGTTTTTTGCTTACCCGTGACCCTTCCATCGGGGTACACAATTCTGTACTTTTCACGAGCGATTGTATAACGTAAAGGTTGAGAAACCGTAACGCAAGAAATATTGATTCAACCAAATATATTTTAATATTGACGGATAAGAGAGAGAGATAGAGAGTGAAGAATAGAAAATAATGAGAAAAGAAAAGGGCCAAAAATTCATTACAAAATTACAAATCCCTGTAAAAAAAGAAAAGAAAAAAATGAAGGAAAATATACAGAGGATAGAGAGGTGAAGAGAAGCAGGAAATTGTTAGGCATGTACTGGTTTGAGTCGATGGTGGTAGAGTCAGTAGGTTGAGTGGAATAAATTTAAAAAGAAGAGAAAAAAGAGAGGAAGGTGGTGGTTTGGTGGCTGAGTTGAGTTGAGTTGAGTTGAGGTGAGGTGAAGAAGGTAGCTATACTATACAGTTGCGTCGGGAAGAGTAGTAGGAGGAGTGGAGAGGCGTTGGAAAATGATTGGTGCGCCGTACTGAGGGTAGAGTAGCATGAGGACCGTTGGTGCGTGCTGATAACTAGGGGCCAACCTGAAACTAAAACGCTGGAGTATGATTGCGAGGGCCAGTTTGGTTTGTAGCACTGCCAGGTTTTGTCCGATGCATGTGCGAACACCAACCCCAAAGGGTATGAAGGCCAGAGGATGGTTCGCGGCGCGGGCCACCCCCTGGCTGAAACGCCCAGGATTGAACTCGTTCGCGTCGTTTCCCCATATGGCCTGATCGTGATGAACGGCCAGGATTGGAACCAGCAGCTCCGTCCCTCGTGGTATCTTGTACCCCCCCAACTCCACGTCCGTCTTCGCACGTCTTATTGTGGCGATCGTCGGCGGGTACAGCCTCAGCGACTCGTTCACGATCATGCTCACCTGCACCACACCACACCCAAAACACGTTATTGGCGGTTGTTGGACCGGCAGATGTTCCCAAACAGACAAAGCAAGATTTTTGTGCATTCCATTCCCATTTGCTTACCGTCCTCAGCTTTGCGACATGGTCTTTGGTCGGAAGCTCACGTGATCCACACATCTTCAGAACCTCCTCACGTGCCCGTACCTGCCACTGTGGATGCATAGCTAGGAGAATGGTCGTCCACGTCAGCAGGTTCGATGTGGTCTGTTTCCCTGCAAAGAAAAAGCTCTTGCACTCTTCCACAATGTCATCCACTGTCACATTCGTCGAATTCCTGTTCGACGCCTCGATCATCAGCCCCAACAAATCCTTCGCCCCCTTCTCCACCACCTTCTCCGAATTCTCCCTCCGTCGCTCTATCAGCTTCACCAGCGATTTCTTTATCTCCTTCTCCAACTTCCACGACTTTATGTTCCTCCTTGTGGGCACAAATCTGCACACCCCCCCATTCCCGATTAATTCACAAATCCCACCGCACTCACTCACTCACTCACTCACCCGCTTAAATGGATATTTATTAATCGACCATTACCTGTAACCCGGAATGAATACTTTCTGGAAGGCGTCGGCGGCCAAGTCCATCTGCTGGCCCTGTAACCGGAATATGGCTTTCCCGTCTTCGTAGCTGCTTCCGAATGCCGTCCTCGTGATCACGTCTTCTGTCAGCCTCTGAAACCACTCCGAAACTTCGATTTCCACCTCACCCTTCTCACCCATTGCCGACCACTTTTCCAACATCTCGACCACGCTTGTTGCCATCACCGGTATCAGCAACTAATTAAAAAAACGTGTATCTTTAGACACCCAAATCTCATTTATATATATAAAAAAACGATTCAGTATCCGTATACGTGTTTTAATAATGGTAACAATAACAATGGGGCGGGGTAGGGCTTAGTTAATTACTTTTAGATTCTCCATGTGAAAAGTGGGAGAGATAATCCTTCGATGGTGAGCCCACTTTTCTCCTTTGAGGCTGAGGAGGCCATCGCCTTCCAGCTGCTTCACCAGGGGTGGAGCTTCGTTTTTCTCGTAAAATTCTGACTTGGATGTGAAGATTTCCCGGATGAGGTCTGGATCAGAGACGGTGAGACGAACGGTGGGTCCGAACCAAACTAGGAATGTTGCACCTGGATCAAAAAGTAGTATTAATTAATAATTAAGTGAGTAATAATATTAAAATTACTAATTTTTGGTTTAGTAGGATTTGAAAAGGGATTGATTTTTAACACAAAGTTGGGAGTAGCACAGTCCCGCAAGTAGTAAGTGTGAAGTTTGCAAAAGAGGAAGGAGCAGGAAACATGACAGCCATTAGTTTCAGAGGGGGCATGGATAGTGTAGTGTAGACCCTACAGCACAGAGACATTGAGAGAGATAACAGGGGGTGGGAAGAAGACAAGTCAATTTTAAAACGGTTACCAAACATATACAACAACATTGTCACATTTCAATTCCTCCCATACAAAAACAAAACAAAGAGGACAATGGAAAAGCAGATGACAACTCCGCAATGCCAACAGAGTGCACTTACACATCATAAAAATTATTACCACCGTATGCATTCACGGCACTTAGTCAACAAGCTAGATATATGTTTGTGTGTGAAAACAAGTTAAGAATATGGACAATGTTTGTATTACTGACATCCTTACATTACAGAGGACGCAGTGAGTGGGAAACAAACGTCTGATTACATTGCACATCAAGCTGAAGGGTTGTTGGAATTTAAGGCAGGAAAGGATTGATTGAAGGAAGGAGCGGAGTGATGAAGAGAGAAGGGAAAAGGGAGAAAAGAAGGAAGGAGGAGGTAGCTGAGGCAGGGGAGGGAAGGAAGGAAGTGAGTGAGTGAGAAAAAGAAAAGGCTGAAAAGTTGAAAAAAAGAACTGCAGCATTAGTTTTGAAATTGAGAAATGAAAAAAGAGAAAAGTGGAGGAGAATGTATATACCATAGATTTTCTTCCAGTGATGGTAGAAGGAAAGGACTCTGGGGAGAATGTTGTGGGAGAAAGGCATGGGTTTGGAGGAGGCCTTCAACATCATGGCGACAAGTTCCTTAACGTTGCCAATGAAGAAACGATAAGGGGGTCCTCGGATTCCTTGCTTGGAGAAGTGGCCTTGAATTTTTCTGGGTCGCCACCATAGGAGGACGGTGAGCTTGAGGAGGAAGAGAAGGAAGATGAAGGAGAGGGAGGAGAAGAGGGCGTCCATAAATGGTTTTTGTAGTTGAGGGAATGAGAGAAAAATGTTGCTTCTCCTTAGTGTGGACACAGCACACAAACACACACACACAGAGACAGAGTGGTGCAGAGAGAGCAGGGTCTGGGTTGGGTTTGCTTCTTATCTGCTTTGTTATGTTGGTTGTTAGTGGCTTGGGTTTTTAATACTAGAGTGAAGGACATGGACAAAGAGAGAGAGAGATGAGTTAACCAAGGCCAACGCCGTAGGGGCCGCCACTCCATTTCTAAGGGTCAACCAATGTGAACCTTATTTTAAACATAACAAGACCATGTTGCCCTTCTTCTCTTTTGGATTTTAGCACTCACATCTTTTTCTTATTTTACACCAAATCCATCATCTATTTTTTATTTCTTCTACTGCTAACATTTTTCCTTAAACACGCTTTACACCTTTTCCTACTTCAATTCTCTCTTTGCCTTCCCAACAATTTTTTCAACCTTCCCAAATCATTCTCCGTCACGCTTCCAACCCATCCAACATCTATAATTTACAAAAATTAACTCATAATTAGTTCTGAGTACAAATTTCTAGATTTGCATGCCAATTAGATTCTATGTCAACCAATTTTGTCTTCTTTTTTTGTGCGAAACACAGACTTAAAAAGTCTACATTCTTCTTCCGTTAACAAATAAAATCTATTATTATATTGTAAATTTAGATGATATTTCGACGTGTTTTTTTTTTTTTCTTTTCTTACTCCAAACGTTGATAGTACTATTGTAACGGCGTATTGATATATAGATACAATTTTAGCATGAACAAATTCTATTGTTAAAAGATTAATTAAAAATATTGAGATACGAATATAAAAAAATTTAAATATATATGTTACATATAAGTATTAAAAAAAGTTATTAAATATATATGTGTGTAATATGGAGCAAATATTGGTACTTCAACAGGATGCATAAATAATCATTTATTGAGAGAATAAATACTGATATAAGATAGAAAAATTAGAAATACGAACCTTAATTTTAGTTAAAAAAACTATAAGTTATAAGATTAAGAAAATACAAAAATAACAAAAAAGGTTATTATATCTATTGGCTAAAAAATTGATATCTTTGTCTTCATAATATCAAATTTAGGTTCAATATTTATTTTAAAATTATATTTCTTACCTTAATCTTCATATTTGAAAACAAATACTCAAAAACTTCAAAAGTTATCATGATTTAAACTATTTACTATAAATCTAAAAGATGATTTATATATTTTAAAGAGTTTATTTATTATAAATTTTAATTCTAATATAATTTAAAATATGCATATATTATTAAATTTGATTATACAAAAATATTTCATTCGTTAAGAAATTAGCACGTTAATTAATTGAAATATCACCAAGAGTACATAAATTAAGAATTTTAAACCTGAACCCAAACAATATATATATATATATATATATATATATATATATATATATATCTGATAAACGAAACACTTTATACCACTTAATAATTTTACTCAACTTAATCTCCAATGAAATGAATCAAACGCAGATACAACAAAAATGTCCATAATATTTCCAGTGTGTGGGTCAGACAAACAACATAATTTTAATAAACACGTTTTTCAACTTTCCACTACGTCCAGAATTTGTCAACCTGAGAAATAATTTATCAAGTAAATTACATCTGATGATTAATTTAAGGTAAATTACATGCACCACCTTTTAAAAAAGTATTTAAAATTAAACGTGTTTAGTTCTAATAAAATGAATAAGTTTTTATAAAGAAAATGTTTTTCAATTGTATCTTTATCGTCACGTGTGACTCTGCTCATATTTTTCTTAGAATTGTCGAATGCATTATATAGAGAATAAAAATAACTCTGCATTTATAAATTAATATTATTTATTTTCAATAAAAGAAATATTAGACGAAAGAAACAACGATTTTAGATAGTGAAGGAATAAAAATATTTTTTTAAAGTAAAAAGTAATTTCAAAATTCAAAAGATGGATAAAAAAATTGTATAAGGACCACCAAAACCACAGCTGATTCTTAATTTTATTGAAACTGAGAAAAAACATAAACATTATAATTTGTATTATCTTTTATTTAATTTTAAAGAACTCTACTGTTAACTATTTTTAAGAAGTTGATTAAATGATTAATAAAAATATTTTTTCATTAAATAATAAGTAATATTAAATATTGCATTTTCTTACTACCTAATTCATTAGCGTATAACTTGTGTAGTCTGTACGATATTTTAGTTTCAAAATTTATTATCATCATTCTACATACAAAAAATTATCTATTTCTTAACAACAGAATATTTGCTAACAATTTTCCATTTCTGAACAATACATCTTCGTAGGGAGGAAAATTGCATCTTTTTAATGAGCGTATATTTTCTGCATCTTAAAATTGAGTATGAAATGAGATTTAAAATACTGCAACCATCAACTTTTTTTTTCATAATTTTTTTTTCATTCCAGAGTCCTTACTAAAGGTGTGAAACAAGTTATCTTCCTTATCAGAGTCACAAAAGAAAAAATTATCACTATTTTTTTACATCAAAATAGATAAAATGAAAGTGAAACATATTAATAGTAAGTTTTTTTAAGGCAGCAGCGAAATTTTAAAATAATTATAATAATATAACATAAGTATTTCATAAAAAAAAATATTATTTTTAATAAAAAGAACTATAGATTCTACACTGTGATTTCTACCCTACATGCACACTTATGTATGTCATTAATAGTTATTTAAGGTATCATTGAAGAATTTTGAGAAAAGAATAGGAGAAAGGTCAGATTTTGATTTTGAAATTTGAAAAATTATAAAAATATGTAAAATAAGACAGAAATATTTCCGAAATTTTGAAAAGCCAGATCCCATACATCCCTTTCAAAGTCTTCCCAAGTCTCAGTCTAATCATATTCCTTATTAATCCTTCAACTCTCTCATTTTTCACAACTAATGTCTCGCCACCTTGTGTTGCCGTCGACCTTGAATTGAAATTTGAATCTATCCAATTTTTATATATCACATTTTCTCACTGCAATGGAAATTTTGGTGAAAACAATATTAAGGAATAAAAAGAATGCAGAGGAGAGGTGAATTTTGGCCAATAATAAGTTGTGTTGGTAAGTGAAATTGAATCATTGGCAATGGTCACACTTAAAAATGGAAGGGACCCCATGGCCTGTGAATAGACGGTTTTTCCCCCCAATCAAGCAGCAACATAAGCAACAGATGCATCGTTTATGTAAACGCTGACAGAGAAAAAGGGAATTTAGTTATAGATATGTCACCTTGTGTACAACAAAATCTACATCTTGTTTATAATTTTGTATGTAAATGTAAATTTTCTTTTTGGACTACTTATAAAATGGGGAAAGAGAAAGTGACAAAGTGACAAAGGACTCCTACCCTATACCCACAATTAGAATACAACCCCTAATTCATCATATTAATAATCAAATACATAAATACAAATTTTTTTATAAGTTTACCCTTCTGCATGGGTTCAAATAAAAGTCAACATGTCATTCCACATGGATGCTGTCTAATCCAAATAACTTACCATAAAAAAGGTAATCTCAATTGATGAGGGGAATGTGTTACTTAGTGATAAATAATAAATTTATATTAATTCGGGTAATTTAGGGTTGTTGTTACCATGTTCCTTAATGTGGAAAAATAAGATGATGGGTGTTATGAGAAAGTGAGGGGAAGAGAAAGCAAAGCACAAAGGAGGTTGTCGTTTTGGAATGTTGCTCTTAAATTTGTGCACATGGGAACAAGAGTGTCTAGGTTAGGGTATCCTTGTGTGCATTAGGTGGGGAAATATGCTGTAGTTGACCCAACACTGGGGTACCCACGCAAAGGCACCCGTCCCTAATGTTGTCCTAATACACCCAAGACATCTTGGGGCCATGTGCCCCTCATGGGTCCTACAAATTTATAACAGAACTCAACGGCATAGACCTGCCTCATCACTTTCATTCCACAATCAATTTATGTTCCTAAGCCAGATTCCACAAAATAGGAAACCCTTTCTTTCACTCTCATTTTCCAATTCTCTTCTCTCAATCATTAATACTTTTCCAATCATTCTTAACATTCTCAGTTACACATCAATACCATCATTAAACCATAATTTAAATCCAACCTTTCATGTCTAATCTTATCATATTTTTTAGACTTTGTTCTAAAAGTTCAGATTGCTAGCTTAAAGTAAATTCTTTACCTGAAATCTTTTTTCAACTTTGTGTCACTAGCTTATAATCATTTTTTTATTTTTCAACATTCGTATAAATTTTCAACATACAAAGACTGCGCTTTGTTCTATTAGTAGAAATTAAATGTATAATAAGAATTTATGTCCAAAAAAACTGAATTAGATTTCACAAGTGTTGTTTAAACGGTAATTCCTTGTAAAATCTACACTTTATAAATTTTTATTTGAAGCTTAATTTTTCTATAACTAAATAATTAAATTATAATTAAATATTAATTTAATAGTAGTGTTCTAAAGATATTAATTTAGAGTTTCTTTTTATTAAAAAAAATGTCATTATCAACTATCTAATATCAACTACAGATTCATCTGTTGACACTTAATTATTCATTATTTGTTACGAACCATAAGTTATGTACTGGTCTATACACACAAAAAATTCATACTAATTGATACTAGAAGAATTTATCAACTATAGACATAATTTTGTCAAAGAAAACAAATGTGGTAATAAAATAAAATTTATCGAATTTTATAATTTTCATTTTTATCAACAATTTTCATCCGTCAATCAAATTTTAATTAACAAAAAAATTTATCTACAACGGACCTTTTGATAAATTTTCTCTATATATTATAATTTTTATTATTAATTGATATTTTAGTTGATATATTTGTCAACAGAATTTCTTTTTTCAAAATTTGTCGATAAATATATCAGTAATTGATATTTTTAATATAAGAGTCAGGTCATTTTACAAATTAAAAAAAAAAATGGTTAGCTTATAATGAAAAAAATTTAAACTTGATAAAAAGAGGTAATGATAGAAATTAATCAAATTTTACTAAATAAATAAAATCACTTTTTTCGTTAATTATAGATTTTCTCTTCATAAATAGTCATGTTTTCCTTATCTATTATTATTTATTCACATTTTTCACACATTGCTTAAACATAGCATATAATGAATTATTGAATAAAATTTTAAGTTTTTTTTCTTAATTCCATTGTTTGATGAATGTAATTTTAGTGAATTACTTTAATGTACTCGTAATGTATATATTCACAAGTAATATATAAAAAATATTTTATTTAAAACGGAGAATATTAACCAATTTGTTAAAGATCAAAACTTCAACCATACCGAGTACATGTACATGGCACAAAATTGAAGTTTTAGAAAATAATCTCCCTGGTCTTTTTACTTGAGTTCATGGAGTGCATTATAAAATTCAGGGGAAATTAAAAACTTATAATTAAATGTTAAGTGTTTCTAAAAACTATTGAGTTTCTAGCTACTAGTTTATTTTTATTTACTATATTTATCATTAATATTTTAGTATAATTTAATTTTTTAAGTATTATATTTTTAATATTAAATTATTTAAATATTTCAATTTAAAATATAAATAACAGTTGAGGAAAAAAGACAAACGGTTTTAGTTATTTTTAATTTTTAAATACTTTTAGCATATTTAATCATATTATTTTAACTGTAAAAGTTAATACATTTTTTATTTTACTTTTAATAAGTATTTTATCATGGGAAAAATTATAATAATTATATAAATTTTATTTTTGTGGCTAGTTTAACAACTAATTAATTTTACTAAATATATTATTATTATTATATAATTAAAGAGTTAAATATATTTTTAATTCTTGAATTTTGACATAAAATTAGAATTCATTATGTCTGAAATTTTGATATATTTCACTTTCAAAACTTTATAAATAAATGAATATAATTCTTTTAACCTGATGACCTTACATTTTCTTGACATGTTATTGTCTTTTATATCAATTTAATACTAATATTTTTATGAAAATTGATATTTTTATTAAATATTTACAAAATTGAATTATAAAGTCTTACATTTAATTATAAATACTTGTTGAATTATTTTTAAACCAACCAAAATTCTTACAAGTAGTAAAAATCAAACATAAATCTAATAATTACATTCTAATTATACTAATATTTCTAAAATTAACATTTTCTCTAAAACATATAATAATTATATTAAAAAATATTTTAATAATTATATTCTATTTAATAATTGAATATGAGAATTATATTCATATGATAATTAAATCTAATAATTTGTAAGTGAATTCTAGAAATATTTAATAAAAATATCAATTGTAATAAAAGTATCAGTATAATATTTATACCAAAAAAAATTGATCTAAATTTGGAGAGAAATAAAATTGTTTCATTTAAAAAAATATTGAATTAAATCAAAATAACAAATATAAGGATCTAATTGAAAAAAAGACAATGATACAACCATGAAGTGACACGTATTATTGACATTGATACGTGATACGATACTGAATTTACACATAGACAATTTTTTTATAAACTAAAAATAATTAAACAAGGTATAACTAGAGAGTTAGTGGAGGGATTTGGTACCAAATCTCTGCCCCTTATACTTGATTCGTCTTTATTCTTGTGATTCCATAAAAATTACTTGTTGCGTCAACCTCACTATTTGGTTTTGTTGACATCTAGAAAAGACAAGGACGAAGAATCCAAATTCAATGGCCAAATGAAATTCATGAACTTTGGTGAGTAATGATGATGAGAGGAATGGCAATATTTGGTGTTTAGAAAATGCGCACTTATTTGAAGGGTCAATTGGGAAAAGGTTGAAGTTCTATTTCACGATGAGTAGCATGCGGTTGCGCATGCCTTACAAATTGGTAATACATATGAAAAAGTCTACATCTTTCAAATCATATGTTACCAATGCACTGTATTTTTAGCATTAAAATACTCTCTTTGTTCTTGTCAGATCCTCACATTTTTCTTTTCAACGTCCAAACAAGGCTCGGAAAAAAAGTTTAGTTAGAATATTACTTTAAAACATCAAAACAAATCAACACCAAACACGACTTCATAACTTTCCCTTCATTGTTCACCCACTCCCAATCCTAAGTTTCTTGAAACAATCAGTATTTGAAAAAAAAAAAGTTTTTATTATTTTTAAATTTGTAAGCAACTTTGAAAAACAAAATTGAAATTGTGGATAACTTATTTTAGTTACCATATATGAAGTAAAGGTCAGTCCATTCTCTGTAATCTTACAATGTATATTTTAAATTACACTTATAAATTATTCTAATAGTTAATTTTACTAAACATTTATAATTTGATAAGCCGGGATAAGATTTTTAGCTAATAACTTTCAACTGAAAAATATTCCTTTTTAGACTGAAATAGTTTTGCTAAATATAACCCATATTTGTTAATATAAAAGTGACTGATATAATTGTAATTAAAGCTGTCAAAACGGATAATTCGGTTCGGCCTGGTTCGACTCATTAGGGGTTGATTAGTGAGTCAATCCAACTCAACTCACTTATTAACGAGCCAAAAAAAATGAAACCCGGTCTGGTCCACCATGGATTGGTGAGTTAAACGAGTTGACTCACGGATTCACTTAATTAAAAAAAATTATTTTTTTATTTTTTTCAGTCAAAACTAAATTATAATTCTAATTAAAATCTAAATAAACTTCAATACAATTCAAATATAAACTAAAATCATAAAAATACAAATTATATATGTGTTGACTAAAAAAAATAACCTAACCTGACCTAAATACAAAGCTCAACTTAACAAGAAACACTTGTGTGACCCTTTATTTGCAGGTTGGTAAGCCAACCCGGTTCACCACAGGTTCAACAAGGGTGAGCCGGGTTCTAGGTGAGTTAGGTCAAAAATCAACTCATATTGAAATTTATAAAAAACTTTCAACCCAACCCGACCGAAATCCGTCGTGAGCCGAATTGACTTGCGGATTCCAATCCATTTTGACAGCTCTAAACGTAATTAAACAATTTTTGCTTCTACCCTATTCATAAAAAAAATTATAACCAAATAATAAATCAATTTTACTTTTAATAGAATCTATAAAATAAATAAATTATCATTCATGCATAAAATACAATTATTTTAAACAACTAAACAAATGGGGAAAATGTCAACTATTGAGTCACGTACGTGTATATATTTATGCACATATAGACAACCCAAATAAAATGTTTTAAATATGTTATATTATTTATTAATTCTTTGTAAAAACATATTTAATTTACTAATTATTTAAAAAACCAATTACTTGTCTATAAGTTAATTTGAATTTATAAAAAATATTAATTTATTTTATTTCTTCTTTATTTAAAAACATTTATAGAAAACATTGTCTAAACAATTCTTATGTCTTTGTTCATATCAGACTGACATTAGAATGGGTTGGGTTATATATTATTTCATATGTTTTTGTTATATATGGATTATGGTTATAGTTATTTAGAGACTGTGGTTCCACATGGTTATATGACATTAGTCTTACACATATAAAACATTTCACATCACTTTAACCCAAAATCTTAAGATAATGGTGTTATGAGTTTTTATTCTTATATAGTGTTTAACTTTGTCTATTATATCCAATGTGGGACTTTTTGACTCAGACTTGGACTATTCCTAACATAATGTATGTATTTAAGACAAACAAAACGAGCTGAATGAAATTTGGCTGATTTTATTTTTAATAATTTAGGTGTGTAATATATAATGAAATTTCAACTATATTATCATATATGTATAAATGATTACATATCTAAAATTATAATAAAAATAATAAAGTAATTGAAGTGAGAAGAGTATAATATTATATATATATATATATATATATATATATATATATATATATATATATATATATATATATATAACGTAAATTTTACCAAAGACCAATATCTAACTTATGTCAAAATCTTCTATTACGATAATAGCCCCGATACAATCAAGGTAGTTCATTATACATGCTTAAGAAAACTTAATACAACAACCTCCTTCAATAATTTGATATATTATTTAAACAATTAGTTAAGTCAACATATCTCTTTTATTAAGGAGCTTTCTCCACACCACATAACATAACACATTCAATCAAGAATGTCATACTCATTCATTATTACACATCTTTATCTCAATTAAATATTTAAATTCATTGTATATAGCTTTTTAAATTCGAGAGGTGTGTCTTATGTTGCTCAAGTGACATTCCTGAGGGGAGAAAAAAAATTAGTATAGGTTATTTTTCCATCCCTTAAATGGTAGGACATGTCAAACTTGAATATTAATTCAATTACATTTGAGCGATATATCTTTGGAGAAGAAAAAAATAATTTGACCCTTGCATGAGAGAATCGACACACTCTTTTCATAACTTGAATGTGCAAATGAGTGTTTAAACATATAAAATCTCAATGAGGAGAGAATTAAATCAATATCTTCCTCACTTGAACAAAAAACTCTATCATTTAATCACCAAACGATGGCTTAAAAAATAATGTTATGTCATAAACATTAAAATCATCATTTATATATGACTCGAGTGATATTACTAAAAACAATTTATCTAAGATAAATTTTTATCTTATTTGACAAAAAAAGAAAATATTTATCCACCGGTCTATCTCAAAAATATATCTACTTTAATTCAAGTCAAAACAAATATTCAATTTATTCACAAAAATAGAAATTTATCATTTTATATAATCTTTGCTAAATTTTTCCACACAAATATAATATCAAAGGGTTATATAAACCTTGCCCAATCATCAACGTAAACATTTACACAAAACATTCTTTTCAATATTACCTATATAATTTAATATCAACAATACAATCACTTGTAAATATTCATCTAATCAATATAACTACAATATATCAAATTCAACTTTCTTATCAAACTCAAAGGTTTCAGTATACCCTTCTAATTCAAAACAATACATTTTTTTTATCATCAAAAAATATATTAATAGTAGAGTATTTGAGGTATTCTAACCCTTTTACAAAACTATTTATAAAAATTCATTAAATAAAAAAGTTCATGAAAGATGAAAAATAAAATCATAACATTCCAAATGTTCTTTTAATTAAGCTTCTACGTCTTTGTAACTTTATATTAATTATTCGACTGCAACATATTAATTGACGTTTATTTTATATATTTAAAAAAGTCATCTAAACTAGATTTTTTTGTTGAAAAAAAAATCATGTATTAACAAATAAATGAGTAAAACGAGGATCGACAAAAAAAGAAACAGCCTTAAATATAAAAGTCATGAAATACAAATTTTAAAAAATAAATAAAATGAGTGGGCCCGATAAAAATCCAAAAAATGAAAAGTTAAAAGCAAAGAATATAAAAACAAAAGCGTCATACATTTAAATTAAATAATCATAAATTAGTGAGAGTAGGTTAAAAGCCATGATCCGCAAAATGATGAAGCAAGCAAACCTACGGAAACGATAAGATTTGTATAGACTAACTTTATTTACCATAGTTAAAGGAAAGAAGGAAGGGGTTAATTAATGGAATAAAGAAAGAAAAAAAAAAGTAAATGTTAAACATAGGATGAGGGGGCATTGGGAAGAGACATAAGTGGACAAGGATGGTTTTAATGGGACAAAACACACAGCATAAAACGTAGTACTTGGTGTTCAGCTTCTTCATTTGTGCATAAAAGCAGACATGCATATGAAGAAGTTGAATAAATTACTGTATTGCTTGGTGCGAAGAAATAAAATCTTGGGGATGGTGGAGAAAAAGTAAAGTTGGTCACCACAGATAACTGTTTTTAACTGAAAAAGTGCAAACACTGCCCCTCGATTCACGAGGGTTAAGATGAGTCGAAATATACAATACATCACACCACTATTATTATATTATTGGTCTGTCTACATTATCTGCACAAATATGCTACCATTCATAGTACGGATTTTTGCCTTCTGTCTGTGATTCTCATATATCACTTCTACTGCCAGAGGTTGTTATCTTTGTGCACTCCAAAACAAACCTCACTCTGCACTCCTCTGTTGTACTTTCTCTCTCTCTCTCCCTGTGGATGCCATCAAAATACTATATACTATTACATTTTGGGACCATGTGACTTCAATACCTTTTTTTCTTTCTTTGGACCCCTTTCATTTCCATATTTACCCTCTTTCATACCAGTATCTACCATTGTTTATTCTGTTGCAACAATTTCTGATCAAATTTGATATTTTCTTTTCAGAATGATAGATATCTGAGTCAGGTTTTACAGAGGAGTCATACTTGGATTCCTAACAATCTTTTTTTTAAGGGTGAGTCCCTTCAACTATATTGGTAATCATTGGTTTTGATATCACTTGTCAGGTTTTACAGAGGGGGTTTCACTGGGGAGAACAACACCAATGAGATCTGAGTCTAACTTCATAAGACACTGACATCACTCTCAACCCAAAACTTTAAGGTAATGGGTCTTTATTTTTATATAGTGCTTTACTTTTTCATTTCTGGTCAATATGAGACTTAGACTCACACTTGAATTCCTTGAATTCCTAACTATCTGTGATAGGTCAAAATGGTAAAGATGCGTGGCAAAGAAACAAACAAGTTATGAGCAAACTGTGGAACTGGACAAACCTGACCTGAGTTGATGCAACGAAGGATTTTATGCCGCAAAAGGACAAACTGGACTCTAAAAATTAAATGATTGAATTGAATCAATAATATTGTACTCTTTTATATGTCAATGGATTTTTACAATGCATCATCAGGATTTCTCCATTTCCAATGTTCAATCAGGCCCCCCCTACACCACAATCCTCAAGCTTCTGCATTCTCTTCACCCCAAATCCACCTCACTTATCCTTTATTCAATTTTATCCTATTACGATATCAATTTCCTTTAAATATAACTACAATAAAATTATCATATTATTTAAGAATTTAATTTCAACTCATGAATTTGTCTTATAAAATAATGTTTGCACTTCGGCTCCAACCAGTGTTGTTTAAGAAAGAAGATAATTTAGTAAAAATACTAGTTTTGTCAGAATATACAAAAAATAAAGTAATAATGAAAAAAGTTACTATACTATTTTCAGTGTCTATTATTTATTTCAAGACTTTTTCAGCGTTTGTTATTCATGGAGTCATATTGAAATAAAATAAATATTTGAAGTATAAAAGAATGGATTTCTTAGTTGTTACCACAATTCTCTTTTATATACATTGGGTATGGGTAGTTGAGTTGTCGTCACAGAGACCAGAGCAGTTGTGTAAGAATTTGCAATTTTTGTTGAGAGTTTACGAGAAAAATTGTACAAAGTTTTTTAACAAAGAAATTGTAAAACAATTTTTTCAAAAAAATTTTAAGAGACGGTTTGCTCCACGAGAAATATTGCAATTTTTGCAAAAAAAGAAAATTGTACTTTACCGTTTTTTCCAAAAAAAAAAATACATGTTAAAGATTTATAGAGGTAGGTCTTAAGGTGTGAAACCATTTTAAATTTCTTGTATATTTTAATTTAAATTTTATGCTCTGATTTGTACTTGAAAATATTGTTTTTTATTCTTCTATTAAGTAATCCTCAACAACCTATAGGTATCAATTTGATTCATAATTTATAGGTCAATCTTAACCCACTTATAAATAAGTTTTCTTTTATAGAACCACCAAATAAGAGGGCCAAAATCATATTCCAAACTCCCAAAGCCTCCTCTTAAAGTGGATTAGAGTTAGAATCAAAGTGGATTTGGTCCAACAATAAGATTTTAATTAATTCCTAAATATTTCATCATGGGTCAAAGATAGAAAAGATTCATCCTAACTTCAAAGTTGACCTAAGTTTGTCCAGATCAAAATTTAAACTAAATTTGTCCAAATTGAAGTTCAAAGTATGACCAAGTCAAGTCAAGCCATGATAAAGGTCGAGTAGGACTCGAGTCAAAGGTCAAATCGAACGGGCCAAGATGAATGTCAAACACGATATAAACCAAGTCATCTGGTTAAACCAAACACAGGACGAAGGTTGAGTCAAGTCATCTTGTCTAAAGGTCTATCCAAGTCAACTTGGATCGAGAATCAATGTGAATTGGCCCAACCTGAATGGTATAGTTGAGTTGGCTTGCATCAAGGATAAAGTCGACTCAACACAAGTCTAATCCAATACTATCTATCTTAATCTTAGACCAATTCACATAGACTAACCCGTGGGTTGGTCCTCACCTATGAAACTTTTGAGATTGTTTTAGTCATATGAATTTTTCTTTATGTGAACATTTTAGTCTTGTGAACTTTTTTAACCTTAACTTACGTGTGTTCAAATTGACAAGTTCACGTGTGATAAACTTAATGAAAGTTAAATAAAATTCCTGTCAATATAAAGACAAAACTTAGTTTTGTTTACAACTAAACTGTTTTTTTTAAAGTTGCACCTAAATTTCGTCCCTTATTATACCATTTATTTTCCTTTCTCTTATTGACTAATTTAGAGTTTGAAGTTGACCTATATATGAGAAAGAAAAAAATGCCATTCGATAATAATCGAAGTAAACTTTACTATTTGTGAAAACGAAAATCTTCAAAAAAAAAAAAAAACAATCTTGAGGAGTTACTCTACCACAAATAAAAGGAAACTACTTCAAGTTATTCATTAAAGTCATATTTGATATTAACTCTTTGAAAATAATATTTTCGATGGCTGGGTATTGTAAAGGATAAATTCTTGATAGCTTGTCTAGTTTGAAGTCTCGTAACTTCCAATACACTGTTAACAAAAAAAAAAAAAAAAAAAAAAAAAAAAACAAAAAAAAAAAAAAAATAATAATAAAAATTTATTATATATTCAAATTCAAAAAAACTGAAAAAAAAAAAAAAAAAAAAAAACTTTCAATGGCACTTGGACAAAATAAATTATCGTGATAAATTGTCTTCAATGGATGGTTAGACATTTTAAACAGCAAAAACATACACAATACTGTTTTAAATATATGGAACTCATAGTTATTTAACCCTTATAACAGTATATATACTGAATTTATATGCATAAAGTGGATATGTAATCTCGTCAAATCTTAATATATGTGAGCTTTGAATTATCCTTTTCATTTTCAAATAATCCTATTCAGTTTTGTTTCTCATTTTTTTCTGTCTCAAACCCTTTTAGACTTAACATATATGAAATAAATTTCAAAAAAGTAGTTTATGAGATTTGACCATCAGGTAGGAGGATTAAAACTGTGTGAAGTAGTCTTAACATAATTAATGGTGACGAATTCAAAACTCTACGTTGAAATATTAAAAGAAAAGGTGGAGTTGAATTATGTGACGCACGTTAATGCTAAAAAAACGAGGAGCAGATTTGACTGATATTTCCAATTTCAATTTTTGGTGGCTAACCTTTATGAATTGAATTCTAGCTTGTAACAACTAACTTTCAGCCCTCAACTTTTGACAGTGGAATCTTCTACCTTTTTTTCCATTCTCGAGTGGCATAATGTAATTAATAAAGGGGCAGGAAAAGTATCCTTCATGGGTTGTTTGGTTTCGTTATTCCCTTAAATGACAGTCTGTGTTTGGATAAGGACATACAAAACAACATATGACTTGTAATTTGAGTTTTGAATTAATACAAAAGTTGAACTCAGACTGCACTTGATTATCTGTTAATATAGATAGAACATAAATAAAGCGGAGCAATAATGAGTGTGTATTTGAGATGATATTAGAAGAGTACAGGGAGATGAGTTTTGAAGTGATATGAAAGTGAAAAGTACTAGAGGAAGAGAATCGAAATCATCAAAACGAGGCTGAGAGAGAGAGTGAGAGTGAGAGGCAAAAAATGAAGTGGCAATAAATTCAGGTTTCCCCTACTCTCTAATTCCCATCACCACTAGGTGCATATGGCATAGACAGTGACACTTGCTACCTATCCTCCTATTGATGCCCCTACCGTTTATGTGTAAGCACATGGTTCCTTTGCAGAACATGTCCTGTTACAGATTTACATGAAAATAAGCTATAATCAGTCTTATTTCTCCCTTTACCATTCTCCCTACCCTACCCATGAGGGGCTCCCCATATATATTTGTTGTAAATATGTATCCTCACTTCATAGCCCATGTGATGATAAGTCACATTCTTATTACTATTCTATTGCTCCTCATTCCAGTTTTCCCACTTATAGCTTTCCTCTCATGTTGGGGGTTAGGGTAAACGTGGGACTCCTGCTGTTTTACATTTATCATTAACAGGCAAATTTATGGCAACTTAACCAGGATCTTATGTTACGTCTATCCATAATCAATTCAGAGAACATTATTAAGTTTTTACACCACTCATGTTCCTATTCCCTAAAATAATCCCTCATCCTCACCTACCAGTGTTTAGACTAATTGAGATCTGATTGGATACGTTGAATGTTAATATATAGAGTGGAATGAATATAGATACATGCATGCATGGTATTATAAAAAGGGTAGACATACATTAATTGATTTGAAGAGAATTGATGATTTGAGGATTAAGGTGGGCAGCTGTAAGGATATAAGTGATGGGGATAGTATTTAATGGTGATGAAAATGCATGATAGTGAAGAAAACTAGGAGACACAGAGAACAGGTGCATATGGAGAGCATTAACAGGAGAGAAAAGAATAGGCAGTGAGAAAAAAGGATGGAAGACAGGATGGGCCACATGGGAAAGTGAGCCCCGTTCAGGAACAGCAAGAGAAAAGATGAGTTCCAAAACCAAAGGGAAAAATGGAATGAGAAATAGTAAGGGCCTGGGAGTGATATATGATGATATGAATATGAGATAGATAGATAGATAGATAGATAGAAAGAGGAATAGATAACAACTAAATAGGCCCTAGCTAGCCCAACTTCGACCACTCAACCGACATCGAAAGCCACCCTTCTGACTCTGCCTTTTAAAGATGAATTTTACATTGGGGCCTAGTTAACAAGTTGTAAGAGGTAACCACTAACCAGCTCCTGAAAATTTGGACACTGGTCAAAATTCTCTATTATCACCACACTCACTCACATTCATTCTTAGACATGCTGCTGCTGCTGCTGGTGGCAATGGTCAAGACCAGCTTTCACATGCCCCACCGGTGGGTTCCTACCCCTGCTTAGTGGCCACATAGTGTGACTACAGTATGTAGAGTAGTAATGGCAAAATGGGACTGTAGGTGTGGGTTAGAACCGACAAGGAAAGGGACAACTCCTGTGGCAAATGGAGCTCAACACCCTCAGCTTCGGACGTGAGGGAGGGAGCCATCAACATCTTTGGCCCATTAGGGCACGCCTACCTTGCACCAGGTAACAACTTATGGAGACATGGCAATTGCCAAGTTTCTCTGTGTGTGTCTTCATGAAACTACTACTGCATAATAATCATATATAGTGACCTCTGTTGTCTTGTGTTTTCTCCTCTGTGTGCTGTGGTGCCATCGCTCATGTGCTAATTCGTGTTACGCTCTTCAGATTCACGTGACTCTGATAAGCCACAAATTTATTGACCATGTGCTACACTCATAAATGGGATTTCCCACTTCAGCCCTGCTTTTCACCAAACAACCTAAACGGTCGTACCTAGTTAACTAACAAGGAAACCCTTCTTCTACTTCAATCAACACCCCTATTATTCTATTACTCAAGGTTCAATGTATTATCAGATTTCTAGCTTTTCATCCCAACACCTAATAAAAATCAACTCTTTTCCAATCATTACTTACCAGTAACCACCGAAACACTGCTACCCTAATCTAACACATCATTTATTGCCTTGTATCAAGGGTTTACTACTTATTACCAAGCTGCAGGAAAACACATTTCAACACAGAATGCAAGGTGCTGCCGTACCATCGAAAATTAAATATACACGTCACCTTTTTCTCCTTCAACAACCAAACCAAGTGAAACATCCTACAACTGGAATGTTTCAAATTACATGCTGCAACGGTTAGGCGCCTGTTGCTTTCATGTGAGACATAAGAAACTGTTCGCTGCCTGTTTGGTTAAGACTAACCAGATATTTCTCTTCAGTTTGTTCTTTTTTTCTTTTTACGTGTAACCAGCAGTAATTATTTGCAGTGTACGTTTGCATCCCTCTAAGGGTATCTCCAATTGGTTACTTACGTAGTTAGATTGTTAAAGTTGAGCTACTTGAGAACATCATTGGACAAAATGAGCTGTTATAAATTTCGTACAAGTTCTTATACCAGTCACCACGTACCACTAAGGTTTCTTAAAATTTAAAATCTATTTTCTAAACTTTTGTGAGTCATGTTAAAAATAAGTTTATAGAATTCAGGTTAGATTTTACTTTTAAAGTAAAAGTTAGCGAGTATTATTAAATGTTAAGCATCAAATCATCAGAAATGTCCCTTAAGCATTGTAAAACGATAAACTATGCCCTTACATCAGAACTGCAAGTCGTGTGCAACATGACTGAAAAGGAGTGAATCACCATAGTGTCTTTACCCATCTGAACAACAGAAGTTTTCAAAATTTCCCTTCTTCTTTCGCTATATTGTCATCAACTTTCTCTGGAACTCGTTCTGATCTTAGTTTTGCAGTCTTAACCTTGACTTCATGAACCACAACTAATCTTTTTAATATGTACAGAAGAATTTGAAATGCAAATATTGCCTTTTCCTTGCTGTATAGATCAAATATATATTTACACCAAATTTACAGATGGTAGACTTAGATTTATTCAAATCATCGCTAAATATTTTTAAGACATAACTACAGATTTGTTACAGATATAATAACAGGTAGGCTAATTACAGTAATTAGGGAAAGCACTGAATCAATCATAGTAAAAATGGAAAATCTAATAGGATCTCAATGATATGCATACAAAAAGATTGGCACTGATAAACCATTAAATCTGATGTTGTTTGTTCTTATGACCTTGAATACATAGAACCTCAAAGTTTGGCATTAAACTGGGTGATTGAAATTTTTTAAAATTGAGATAACATCATTCGACGGTAATTCGTGGATTCATATTCCATCGCAATTAAACATTTAACACTTAATTGTATACTAGTTAACTGTTGCGCTGCGGTGGTTAATGAGGTCTAATACTCCCTTTCATCCACGGAACATTGAGCTAAAAATTAGGAAATGGAATCTATATCACTCCAAAGTTTAAAGACAGAAGAAGGCAATTCATTACTATAATCCATAGCGTAACAGCAGGAACAGAACTAAGAACTACTGCTTATTTATGCCTCTGCTAAACAGATCCCCACCCTTACTCCTGCTTTCTATTTCATGAAACTGCCCCCAAGGTTGCAATGCATCAAACCAGAGGAAATATCATTCTTTTTCATCAGCTATTTTCTGGAAAGCCTAAAACTTTAGTCAAACGTTTCATCATCGTCATCTGGAAGAGGCTGAGCAGCCGCCCTAGCTAGCTCTTCTTCATTCCTGTATTGCATATGAGATTGAATCAACCAAAGAAAAAATAACTAGAGTGAGGCACAACTGCCTAATGTGAATAAATCATTCATATAACACATCAAGTTTTCTTACAATTGTTGTGTAACTAGATCAATGACTACGTCTGGTGGAGCAAGAGCAGGCATCTCCACAAAATGAAGACCAGCATCCCTGGAATCACAAACCCAATAATTTCGTGAGATTGACGTATTAACAATAAAATAAACAACAATCAACCATTCTGTTACGTACCCTGCAAGTTTTTTGGCGAGGTATAAAAAGGGCTTTTCGAAATTGTAGTTACTCTTTGCAGATATCTCATAGTACTGCAGATTCTTCTTCCTGTGAAATGTAACCTGCTTTGCTTTAACCTGTCTATTCTTCACATCAACCTTGTTTCCGCAGAGAACAATAGGTATGTTCTCACACACCCTATGGATGATTAACAAGAAAGAGTGACATACTCAACATAGAAACACATTGCAACGCCAAAGCTATTTGTGAAAAATATACTCAGCTCACCGACAGAGATCTCTGTGCCATGTAGGAACATTCTTGTACGTCAAGCGAGCCGTTACATCGAACATAATGATCGCACACTGACCATGAATGCTACACATAATTCAAAGGTTTTCATTAGGAAATCAAAACAATCTTCCAATAAATTTATAAACAAAATGTAGGAATGTTCTGTTAGCAATGAAGCCAAATAACTTAACAACTATTGAACAGGGTTAGAACTTAGAACACGCTGAAGGTTACATGCTAGGAAAACAAAATAAAAGAACACAATTCGGAATTGACTAATAACATCAGAAACCCTCAACACAATTATATAAACCTGTCAAACAATTTTCTACTATTCCATTTTCCTCTGTTCTTTCACATTTCAGTACATGAGTTAATATATATTGTAATAGCGATCTGGTAAAATTTTCATATATCCATACTATTACTTTCTATATGCTCGCTTATAAGAATATTAAAAGTACTAGGTGGTTGAAGTTAGAAGATAACGTTATAATAAACACAAGAAAATGTTTAAACAATTATGAATCATGAAATTAATAATTACGAATTGAAATTGGATGGAAATAAATGAGGATTGAGATCAAAGAAGCGCATCCCATGGAGCGTTGTTTAAACTTACTAGTAACCATCTCTGAGACCACCAAATTTTTCTTGGCCAGCAGTGTCCCAGCAGTAAAAGCGAATTCTTCCACAGTTGGTGTGAAAGTCTAGTGGATGAACCTCCACGCCGATGGTTGCTATTGTAAAATAAAATAAACATCCAAAAAAGAAATGTTAGGCATGGTAAAAAGTTAAAGAAGAGCAGAAAAAGGGAAAGAATTATTATTACGTTCATATTTCTTCTCAAACTCCCCAGTTATGTGTCTCTTCACAAAAGTGGTTTTCCCTGCATAACCAACACATGTATGTTAAGTTTCATTTGAAAAACCAATTTATATAGAAAAATAAGTGATTGATGAGATTGCAGAGAGGGAAATATGACCGGTTCCTCCATCGCCGACGATGACGAGCTTGAAACTGGGATAATCAACCGGTTGATGCTGTGGCAAAGCCTGTGTATATACAGAAGAGAAAAGTAAGAAGGTTAAAGATATATAGAAGGAAGACGAAGATGAAAATGAAGCATGCAAACTCTCGATACCATGATGACTGAATAACGTTAGAGAAGGAGAGGGTGATGTGTGTGAGATGGAGTTAGGAGGGGAATGTTGATGCTTATAAAGTTTGCTATGAGAGGGGTTTGGACTTGAAAATCACGCACAATTGGCTTCAATCTCACGCCATATAAATGCCCCTGGCATTACATTATTCAGTTATGTGGAGAAAGCACCAACTACATCGCGGCTTAAGATTTACGCGCTCCTTTGCTTTTTCAAACTCTCTCTTACTTTATTCACATCTCTTCCGTCGATTATAAATCTAAATAGCCATAATCAAATCTTAATTATATTATAAATTAATGTATTTTAAATTCTACTTTTATTAAAAAAATCAACGCTTAAAATATTTTTTACTTTTATCTTAAGTATTCATCAACACGTTTTTGGAGAAGGAAAACTTTAGTTGACTAATAAATAAAAGATAATTAAAGAGAAAAATTGATAATATATATATATATATATATATATATATATATATATATGAATACTTCAAATAATGAACATGACTATTATAGTTTCCAGCATGTTGATGTTATTTGAATTTTCTTTAAATTAAACAATAAATTTATTAGTACAAATAATATTAAATATTAAATATTAAATATTAAAAATTATTTAGAATTTAATTTCATGTATTTATATTTTTTATTTAAACTAATGAAATTGAAGTTCAATTTTTTAAAGTTAATATTTTGTAATGCAACTCAACTAAATCGTTTTTCTTAAAAGTTATTATAAAATTTTATTTTAATTTTAACTTAAAATTAGTTATCTAATTTATATTTTAAATAATTATATTTAAACTAAAAATAAAAATATGTTATTTTTGGAAACCGGTATATATATATATATATATATATATATATATATATATATATATATATATATATATATATATATATATTTAAATACCTACTTAAACTCATTTTGACACCTTATTAGCATGCTAAAAAGGTTAACTTATCCCTTTTCAAAATAATATTAATATTACTTCTTACTAAAAAATTCTAAAAATTCTTATTTTTTTGAAAGATTATAAATATTTATAAAACAAAACTTAAATATATAAGATCTCAATCATAACCGCATATAATATTTTAATGAAGAGTGTAGTGATTTAAAAAATATATTTAAAAAGTTACACGACATAATATACGATGCGTATTTTACTCAACAATTCATTTCAAAGCTATAAAAATATATTTGTAATAAAAAAATCAGACTTCCTCGAATTATAATTTTTATTCTGCATTTTTAGTTTTTTTTTACAATTTTAAACTTAAAAAATATAACAACTTATAATTCTAGTAAGACCGAATCAAAAGATAAAAGTTAACAAACTAATTATCTTAAAATATTACTATGTATTTATATTATTATTAAATGAGTCTCAAAACATACATCAAACATACATTGATTGAGATGAGTCTAGAAACACACATTAGATGAGTATAGAAAAAAAATATATATGAGTTTAACAATGCACATGGTAATTTATATTCATGCATTGATTAAAATGATTATAAAAAAATTAGACAAGTCCAGTAGTATACATTGGACAAAACTATCTGTATACTAATTAGATCACTACTAAAAAAATACATATTTCCTATCAATTTTGTTGAATTTTTTTTCAAAAGAAATACTTATAAATTTTGTTATGAAAAAAGAAATTACAAAAAATTGTTGCCATTATTTTTGCAAAATATTTTGTATAAAACACTTTTCACAACAAATTTTGTAAGAAATACTTACAAATTTTATAATTTTGTAGAAAATAATTACACACAAAAGAATTACATGTCAATTAAGATTCTTAACAAAAATAACAGAAAAAAGTCTTTTCTTGCAGTTTTTTTTAACAAATTTGCAAGAAAATCTCATGCAATATGAGAATTTTTAATAGTGGATGATTATAACAAAAAACATTAGATGAATCGTTTTATTCATTAATTAGATGAATATAACAAAAGTTATTAAATGGGTCTTGCAATACATGTTAGCCCAATATGTCCATATACTGATTAGATTAGTATAACAAAATACATTAGACAAGTATAGTAATATAATTATATGAGTATGTCCATGTAGGAATTGGATGAGTATAGCAAAAAATATTAGATGAGTAAACTCATTCATTAGTTAAACAAATATAACAAAAAAACAAATATAACAAAAAATGGGTATGTCGATGAATTGATTAAACAAGTCTAACAATATTCATTAATCGAGTTTGTACATAAAATCAATAAACAAGTATAGCAAGAAACATTAAACGAGACATCTCATACATTGATTACACAAGTCTATGAATACTCATTAAAAGGAGTCTGTCTAAACACGAATTTGATGACTCTATCGATAACATACATTAATAAGATAACCTTATCAATATACATTAGACATTATATCCATTAGGGGAGTCTGTTTATACATATAATATACCAGTCTATTAATACACATTAAATAATTTTATCCATTCTTTGTTTACACGTGTTTTACAATACACAATAGACGAGTCTCTCCATACACATTAGATAAGTGTGTCCATATATGATTATATGAGTCTAGCGTTAAATATTAGATGAATATGTCGATATACTAATTTTACAAGTTTAGCAATACACATTAGATCAATATGTCCATACACTAGTTTGTATTTAGAACGAATATACTTTACGTAATTTTGCATAGTCTTTATCCTTTATATTTTTAGAGAGTTTACTCTATATTTTTTCACATGTTATATCTTTTATATTTTTACAAAATCTACTATTTACATTTTTACTTATATATTGACTTTCTAAACTTTTGAATAATCTTCACATTTATTCTATTCAAAATTTAATTATAAACTTAAAAATATATATTATTAATTTTTTGTCAACCTCTAAATATGATATATCTAAATGTTTTTTAATTTAATATATTTGCTAACATAAAAAACACACATAAATAAACATCAATGCATGCATTCATGAGTTTAAAACTAATTACCATGCTAACTGGCAGGACAACCCTCAGCCCGATGACTCGTTTTTATTTATTTTTTGTTTTTTTCATTTTTCTTAAATTAAAAATAATTAAAAAAATTAAATTTTCTATATTATAATTTTGTATAAATATAAATATGCATTATTATTATAATTTAAATAATTGACACTTACCAAATAAGTTTCAATTATTAGTTATAATAGAGTAACTTAACATGTAAATATAATAATTATTTTAATTTATCTAATTAAATATATTAATTGATCAATTAAAATCTTAAAAAATATTTATATAATTAAATATATTTTAAATATTTATATATATATATATATATATATATATATATATATATATAACAATTTTATAAATAAAAAAAATGGTGGCCAGTCCGTTAGATCAATACCTAATGATACATGTTCCGTCCTGTTGACCTGTTATGTGGTGGAACAAGGAACATGTGGTAGGACAAGGGACGAGTTGAAGTTTTTGACCCATTTTGCAGTGGTGAGCTAACTCGTTTGAGTCCATTTTTGGTGGGTCAAGGATGGATGGACAAAAATGAATAGGATTGACCCATTTTGTTACCCCAATTTGAACATCTATAACAATATATGTATAATAATATATAAAGAGATACATTTTCTTATCTATAATAATATAATATAATATATTATAATAATATAATAATATAATATAATATATAACAAAAATGCATATACATTATTATTTTAAAAATTAATTATTTTATAAATAGTTTATTTGTAACCATTGTAAGAACTTATTTTCTCTTTAATCATTATTTTAAAAACTTATTATTTATATATGTTTATTTTTTTTAATTTTAATAATAATATATTCTTTAATAATTTTAATTCAAATTTCTATGTAAATTAAAAAAATGCAAACATACAAACGTGTAGTAACACCTATATTTTTGTTAATTATTTTATAAATAAGTTATCTTTAATCATTATTCTAAAAATTCCTTTTTTTTATTTTAACATTTAGTTTAATTTTTTTTTTCATACATATTTTATTTTTTTAATTTTATATTCAACAACTATTTTAAAAATTAATTATATATTATTAATTGATTTTAACTTAAATTTTTGTAAAAATTAAAAAATACAAATACATAATCATGATAGCTTTTGTTCTCGTTGGTACAAATTAATACCACAAAGAATGGAGTCAGAAGTCTAAAAAAAACAAAATATTCTCGTTGGTACAAATTAATACCACAAAGAATGGAGTCAGAAGTTAAAAAAACAAAATAATGATTAAGAAAATATCTTAGATAAAAAGATTGAGGTGAATTTTACAAAATAAAACTTTTTAATAAAATATTTAAGTATCATTTATTAAACTATTTATACTCTTAAATTATTTTCTAAATCCCTGTTTATATTATCCATTAATTATAATTAAAAGGACAATAAAAAAACAAACAATAAAATCAGGGTAATAAAATTTTAATTTTGTCTTGCATTTAACATGTTATGTATGATACATTGGTCTTAAATATGTACATTACAATTAATTATATATATATATGTATATATATTATCAAAATATAATTATAATTAAAATTCTAGTTATAATATATCACTGAAATCACCTAATTATTTGCAGCTAAGTTTTACCAATCCAAAGAATAAAACTATTAGTGATTGATTAGGTTATGTTATATGACTTTTCTTTGAACTTGGAAATTTTCTTTACGCGGTGGCCTCTGATCAAACGACCCAGATTCCAATTTCCAATCCCTCGATTCCGCCATGGCCACGCCGTCAGATCCTTCAAACCAGTAAGCCTTTGCCCTGCCCCTTTCACTCTCATATTCTAACATTACTTTCAACTTCATCTCCTCAATTCTGTTTTCACCTTTTACTTTAACCTCCACAGAGAAGCTGTTGTCAGAAGGAAGAACAACGGACCCCCAATTAAGTTCCTTATTCCTCTCATATATGCCCCTGTGCTCCCTCTAAGTATGTTACTTTTCACATTCCCTTCACCCCCTTCTCTTTCAAACATTTTCTTTATTCGTTTTTTCTTATCGGGGTTATTTTTATTTCTTTTTTCTTTTTTCAGTTCGCCTAACGCTGCGGCATAAACCCGTCTTGAGAGATCGCTTGTTTACAGCTGTGTTGGCTGGGGGTTTTGCTCATGGTTTCTATTTGATGTATCCTTTTTTCTTGATCTTCGTGGTCCTGCTACAATGGTATTGTTGTGTATACTTTAATGCTTTCATTACTTTTAATCTTACCATATCCATCGTGACTTTTTGTGTGATTTAATTTGGGTCATTGCATGTTTGGAAATGTCAGCAAGAGTTAAGAAACTGATGGTTGGAGTTTGGTATGTAGGATTGCTAAATGATTCCGAAGATTTGAACATGGTTATGGGGTGTGCTGTATTTTTAGATTGTATGCATTTTAGGGTTTTAATGTCGCTTCTTTTTTTTAAAAAAAAAAACTGAAGTTGTTATTTCTTTTCCGAGAGTGCTAGAGATTGTATTGGTCGAGTCATTATGATAGCAAAGGCTTCTAACGAATTATGGCGAATTTGGATGAGCAGCTTAATTAAGTATTTATTCAATGGGGTCGTATGTCATAAGATCTTATGAAGAGCTTCTTTTGATTAAGCTTCATCAGGAAACTTTTCAATGAGCTAAATGATCTTACAAGAACTTATGGAGTCATAGATCACTTTCATAAGACCGAATAAGCTCTGTATAAACTCTTCTAAACACTCCCTTAGTATCTCTTGTGGGTATAATTAACTTTCAGATTTATTAGTTCGTGTCAGAAAACTGGGAAGGGACAAATAACATTATAGGGCTACTCCATTTTATTTGGTTATGGTATCAACACTAGATGCGGATTATGTGTTCTGGCGAACTAGCCTATCTGTACTGTAAGGGCATTCCCAGATCAAAGGCAAATAAGATGCTAGTTTGGCATTTTTACATTGAAGTTAAGGATCAGTTTATGAATGTAAAATTTTGTTGTTAGAACCACAAACAAACCTTTATGAAATTATGACAGTAAATTGGACATGTGCAAGCCAGAGAAATACATAGATGTTAGTTCTTTGTCAAGTTTGGAGTTTAAAAGATTTTATCTCTTAGAGTATAGTAACTACTAAATAGCAATATGTTTGGGCGGAAGACTTTTTGTTCTCCGCATACATGTTTTACCAAAGTCCCAAGCTATAATTTCTTGTTAATTGTATAACTATTGAATTCCTTAGTAATTACATTAATTGGTGTGAGAAACATCCTCCCTTGATTTTTATATTTTCCTTTTGTTTGTAACTGTGCCGAATGGTGTTGTGTGATTCATGTAGCCAGTCTTACATAATGATATAAACATACTTTGTCGTTGTCTTATCTTGTTTCTCCCTAATGGATATATCCAGAACAGACCTCTATGATAAAGAGAGCAAGTGATTATGCAGAGCATGTTTCAGACATTTCATAAGTATCATTTATATCACAACTCTTTGTCCTCAATAAATTTTTTTGACCACCTTTTGCGGCTCAACATCCTGGTAATATCTTAAGTTGGATAGGCCAATTTTCAACATGTGTCATTAGTTTGGAATTATTATGCTCTTTACGCTTTAAAAATTGCATCTTGTCTTGCGGATTTTACTTTCTGTAGAATAAATATGGAATTCAGGAGACCTTTCTTTGATCTTCTAGTGTTGTGAATGAAACAAACTTATCCCATTTGTCTCTTTTGATATCAATGCTATTTCTTGTCAGCTAGATGTTGATTTGTGGATAATAAGATGGCATAAGTGAATTTTGAGGATCATTATGGATAACATTATCACCGTGAATTCCGTTCATATTTCATGTAGTTGTAGTTGGATTGGATCTGATTTATTTGTCCAATGAAAAAAAAAATGCTGGATTAGATGTCTTGTGTCATCATTTTACATGAAGAGATGAGTAGGTTAGCTACTGTTCGGATTTAATTTTGGTTTGTGCTTTATTTAAGTGGCACCGCGTCTGTCACTGCTGTACCAATTTAACAAATCACAGTAAACTAGTGTCTAGTGTGAATATATATGATCGCTTGGTGTTTCTGTCAAGTTGGTTAACTGCACTGATTCTCCCCTCCATTTTCAGTGGAACAGATGAGTTACACGTTGGTTAAACAACACATTGATCGAAATTAAGCTATGTTTGGATTGAGATATTAGAAAAAAGGATAAATTGGATTAAGTTTTTCATTTTTGAGTGACTTAAGATATTATTTTTTGGTTTAATTACTCTTTTGGTCCCTCTTTTTGTCCAAAAATGTCAAATTGGTCCTCCAATCTTTTTAAGTTTCAATTTGGTCCTTATTTTTAAAAAAATGATGCAATTTGGATCTTTTGGTTAAATTTCTTAAAACAAATCAAAGATTTTTCATCAAAATTGAAGTTGTTAATAAGAATGATTTGCTTTATTGATGTAATTAATATAATTATAGTGTCAATTTTGATAACAAATCATTGATTCATTTTAAGAAATTTAACAAAAAGGACTAAATTGCATCAAATTTTTAAAAATTGAGACCAGATTGAAACTTAAAAAAACTGGAGGATCAAATTAAAATTTTGAACAAAAATAGGGATCAAAAGAGTAATTAAACCTTATTTTTTTCATCACTACATTTAAGTTTGAGAGTGTAAAGTCAAGTCCTTATTTGATATGATTGATAGTTTTAAAACTATACAAAATTAAATACAAACTAAACAGATCGATTTTCTGAATTCAAGTTTATAATAAAGGTAAGAGACAATTGAGGGTGGGGATATGATGATAATCGACTTGTCGTGATGGAGTTGGTGTGGTTGTGGTAATAGTAACGAATGCTATAATGACAGAGATGATAAGAATAACATGTTTAACTACGGAAATGACCATGGTTGACTACTGTTGTGATCCTGGATGACAATGTTAAGGGGGTGGCAATGGTGTTGAAAGACCGATGAGGCTAGAGTAGTGGGCATGATGATGCCCATTGGCCAGTCATGGTAAGTCGTGTTTATAGTTGTACGACATTTAATTTTTAGTGGTGATGTAGAGAGTAATTAATTACATGTCTATATGAGAAATAACAGTTGAATGATTTATTTTGGTAACTTAAGCTAAAATTCTTGTGATTTTTTCTCAAACAATTGAGGTAAAAGTATTTTCAAATTGAGTTAAAAACTAATTCAATTTTATGCTAACGTTATTCTGTTTTTAAATTTAAATGTAAAAACACGAACTGGAAATTGGTAATTATATCAAAGATTTCATGATTCTTTTGAGCCTTCCTAACATCTTCAACCAAAACGTAGGTGGTTGCAGTTTTGCTGGCCCTTAGACTTTTTTGGGCCTTCAAGTTTAAGGCCACTGACAATTGCTTCCTGCACCTTCAGGTTTCCTTTCTACACATTACTGTGAAAAATGTCAAAATATCAAAATTTTCTTGGATCGGAAGTTTATTTTCTTTGGCCTATAAAGGAGTAAAGCATTTGGACAAAAACATGCACTATAATTTGAAGTATGCGTGTTCACAAGGTGCCATGTTCAAGTATGGATGCATAAATTACAAAAGGTAAAATGGATATTTGAAAAAAATTGGAGTAGATAGAAAATAAGGTGTAGAAAGTAAATGGCTCCACCACTTTGTATGTTTCTGCAGCAGCCTGAAAAAATGTTCATAATGCATATAAAAACGATTTCTTTTCTGGTATGAGTCTCTGTCTAAGTTTTCGTTCCACATTGCTCCTGCTTTTTCTTTTGCCTTATTTTGACGCTAATACAAGTTGACGTCGTGACATTTTGCCAGTTTATGTTTTTCATCATTCGTTTCTTTTGTTTTGTTTTTTTCGTTTCCCCCTATTTTGCAGTCAGCATTTTTTTCACGGCAACTGCAAGTGGAAATATTCCTTAACGATCCCGTTGGCAATTTGCCTCTACAGTAAATCCAAACAAGGTTAATTTGTTTTATACATCCCACTAACATGGCAATATTATTAACAGACAGAGACACCCGGAGGCAGAGCCTGAGTATATTCCCTGGACGGATGCTTAAGGCAGCATTTTCCTAAAATTAAATCATTTTATTTTCTCAAAGATTCCACTCCTATTTCTACGTGCACCTTCACTAACTGCGTTGCACCCAAGAACTCAATTAACTAATAATTTATTCCTTATCAACGTTGCTTAACTAGTTACCGTTGTCTGCTTATCGCTGCATCCGAGTCAGATTGGCCCCACCAACAGCCATTGCTGATGCCATCACACACTTCCTCCATACTCCACCCAAAAAAAAAAAAAAAGAATACAAATCGATCATACAAATAAAACTGAACTCGCAAAACCAGAATCACCGCAATGAATCGAATCATACTTCATCAAGTAATAGTCAATTATATTCATATTACATCCTTGTTACATATACACCATAGCTGTAGCAGTTCGTAGTCTAATCATTTTTCATCACTTTGCACCAAGGGTTACGTACATTGAAACCCTATAATTTGCCTACATACAATCCGCCTGAAAAAAGACTATGCGAAATGCTAAAGATCGGTGCGGGCTTTGAAGTCTGAGGCTAGTCGAGAAGCGATCGCGGAGTGATACATAGTATCGTGAAAGGACTCCGCGGTCATCATCCGGAACTGCTTCGCCTTCTCCTCCGTGAAGCCACCGGCGAAGCGCGGTTTAGGCCGTTTCGAATCCTTCACAACAGCTTCTAGCTTGGCTGGCTGCGTACTCGATGCTTTGCTGCTGGACTCAATGTAGTCCGGTTCGGAGGACCAGCCGAAGAGCGGGGTCCACCAGTTGGCGGAGGAGTTTTTCCGGCGATCTGCATCGCTCCTGCGGTGGCCGGAAGTAGCGCAGGCTTGGATTCCGGCGACTCGGATGGGGATCGAAGTGGCGGCCATTTTTAGAGTTTTGTATTGGATTTCTGTTTGTAAACAGTTGAGTAACAGTTAGGGTTTGATGGGGTACCGCGGGAGGTATTTATAGCGTGTGCGAAGAAGAAAAGGATAAGATAGAACACGTGGCGTCGTGATAGGAAAGGGAAAGTTGCCGGTAGGGTTGTCTCCTTACACTTACACGCTTTTCTAACGAGTTTTATTTAGATAATAACGGATTCGCGTGTCAGTGACGAGGAACGTGTTTGAATGGGCCTTGGGCCTGGGCTTTTTGATTAAAATTAGACAAACCCAACCGAGGATGACAATCCCACTCGCTGTCATTGCCAATTGCCATGCCCCTTCCTCGGTTTGTCGTTTTTAGGAAAGGAAAATGCATCTGGAACAGCTTCGACCACGAAGATAACGTGGAACTGCAATCTACAGTAACGAATTACACATGTCTCATTGCTTGGAACGTTAATTGACAACTTTTGACTCCATCAACCCAACCATCGCATCCGACTAAGGAACTAAGAATATGCCAAAACAGAAGGAAGAGCGTCTTAAGAGTGAGAAACCAGATTTTCTTCTTCCTCTTTTGCTTCTAAATGACACGTGCGACCTTATCTTTCAACCGCAACCCTATCCCTTTGTCTTCACTTCAAAAGCTCCTAACATCTTGGGACACATCATCCTTGCTCCTTAGATTTTTTTTTTTTTCATCACCATTTCTGTTCATACTTTCCATTAATGAAAATACCCCATCCTGTTCTTATGAAAAAATCTTGTCTCTCCCTCAAGCTCCACCCATTCAAAGTTGTGTTCATATTTCCCTGTTCTCACACCAACCTTCCAATTTCCATTGTATGGAAGTCATATTCAATAAATTATTATACACTTCCAAGTTATGTACTCAATTCCTGCATAAAAAACAACTATATATTTTTATTTTTATAAAATTACTAATGTACATGTAAAAGTTTATAAGGACCACAAATTCCAACTAATAATTTATCCTACTGTGTCCTGCTGGGGGCTCAATAATATGGTTATTAGATTATTGTATAAAATATGGGAGTTCTCATACAGAAAAAAAAAATAGTTATAGTAATATAAATATTCATCATTAAAATTAAGAATATGTTCAGTATATGACAATTACAAAAAAATTAGTTATAGTAATATAAATATTCACCACTAAAATTAATAATATGTTGTGACAATAGTTAAGTTTATGTGACAATTACTTATTAATTATTTTTAATTATTAATATTTTATCATTATTATTAGAAATTGCAATAATATGTAAAAATTAAAAATAAATATCAATTAAAATAAATCAACATAAAATATAAATATAAATATAAAATATCCATTGCATTTAAAATGAAAAACTAAAATATTAAACAATAAATACAAACTGTATAGGTAAAATGAGATCTAATTATACTTTAAAATAATTAAATTAAATAGACTTTTAAAAAATAACAATAAATAATAAATATGGTATCTTCAAGGATTTTAATCCTTGTAAAAAAATCATTAATGTTAATAAAAAAATAATTAATAATATTTTAGAAATGTAAAGATGTAATTATATATGTTAATTATAAAAACAATAAATATTAATATTATAACTTACTCCATATTCATTTGAAGGAACATTTGAATCATTAAATAATAAACTTTCTAGTCATTTGGTGTTTTAACTCTTTTGATATCTTGTTTTATGTGATCGTGCTTAGTTTTTATAGCAAATTTTGCAACTTCAATTAATTGATCTTGAAAGTTGAATGTTTGTTTTTGTTGTTTTTGAATAGGTTTGTTCAACTTTTGCACTTCTAACTTAAAATCATTTGTCTTTTTGTTGTGCATTCTACATGGAGTTTGAACAAATTGTCTATCTATATTTTTCTTTATTACATTCACATTTTTTCAATTTATCATGCAAAATATTAAGACAAAATAATTAATATTTGAAATATTTCATAATAGTATAATAGAAGTGTTATAAATATAATTAGATCAAATATAAAAAGATTCCAAATATAAAATAATTTTAATGGTACTATGACACTCAAAATGTCAACATATAAAATAAATCATAAAATAACTTATGTCTCTAAGTATTCTCATATTTGATCATCTTAACATGTTTCAACTTAAAAAATTTGTACCCATAATTCAAATATTTATAATCAAATTTTAAACGTTAACAAGAAAAAAACATAACTTTTATTTATTAAAATAAAACTTTTGTTTATCATAACTTCTTCTTAATTGGAATAAACCAAGTTTTATTTATAAGTCTAGCCTTCCATACTTCTGATGTACTTGTCATTGGTCACTTTTTAATCTTTCTTTCTTCTAAAAAATAAATAAAATAATATGATATGATGATAGATTAAATAGAAGAAAAAAAACTTATATGTGGAAAAAAAATCATATAAAATTTATGCATAAATTTGCACAAATAAAACATAAAAGGTATTATCATCTCAAATTCCTTTTGAACAGTTGATTTTGTGCCAACTGATTTAATCTTTTGTCTATTTCAATTAACTTTATTTTTTATTTTTTAAGCTCACTTCTCATAAATGTAGAAGTAATTTAATATTATATTTGTTTTTATCATTCAAGTTATCGTTTTATTTAAATGTAACTGATATTTAAATTTAACCATTTTTTTTTAATTTTAACTATTTTCTAAATTATATAAATAAAAATCATTTAGTAAATAAATAAACATCATCTACTAAATAAATAAAAACTACCTATAATTAAATTATAAAAATTATTTGTATTTATTTTTATAATTATAATTTAATTAATTTTTATTATCATAAAAAATTTTAAACATTAATATGTGTAGCGCATGTGTTTTCATTAGTATTGTAAGACCCATTTTTAATTCATATGTATAGGTCAAGTTAAATTAAAAAGGTCCAAAGTCAGCCCACTTAACATTTTTTGTTCTTCCTTTTTTCTCTAATACAGTTGCTTCCACTCATTCAAACAGAGGCTAAGACTGAGATTGTTTAGAGTTCTCTAAAGATCAAACCGAACATCTTATTCTCCCAAGTAAGTTGAACTTCAAACCTCCGTTTCTTTTGTCTCTTCAGTTTTGAAGTTCTGATCTGATTCTGTTTTTGGTCATGGACCTCATTGTTTTCTGCCTCTGTTCTTGTTTGCCAACTCCTAAAGTTGTAGTCTTGTTGTGGTACTCTTCCGTTGGGGCTTTTACTGGGTTAGCATCTGTCAAGGTAAAGGAAGCATGGCTTATAAGTTCTCAGAATGATTTGCTTGTTTTAGTCCTTTTATGCGTTCTTTGTTGTTGGATTGATGTTTACATTGAAAGTGTTTCTACTCTAGTTTTTGGCTTTGCATGTGTGAGCGCAGGTGAGAATGTGTTATTCTCATCTAAGTGAGGAGTTTTCGTCCAAACGAGAAACCCTCGCCTAAGTGAGAAGCTTTCAGAATAGCAGAAACTTGTCGCTGCTCTCTACCTCGAGTTGTCGCTTGAACAAAGACTTTTTGCCTAAGCGAGAATAATCTCACCTAAGCGAGATGGGTTAGCTTAAGCGAGAGAACTCGTAGATGTTCCAATGGCTTAAGTGAGATACTCCTATCACTTGAGCGAGAACTCTTTATTAGAATGAGCGAGATTGACAACATAACTATTTTAATTACTTGATTGCCTCTATAATTGATTGATTTACCCCTTAAAGCATGAAATATGATGTCATGTGCATTTTATGTGATGTAATAAGACTGAAATTTGTTGTGCTTGGTATGTGATGATAATGGATGTGTGAGAATATATACATAGTATGTGCTTGACGTAATTCTATGAGTCTCACAAGAAGATTTTATGGTGGTGTTATTGTAGTGTATGTAATGAAATGAGGATTCAAGTAAGGTTGCGTCTTGACACTATAATGAATCAGTCAGACTCACATAGAGTAGACTAGTTCATGTGGTGAGAGTAGCAGGAGGTCCTAGTTTCTGGTAGGATAATGGTCTTAGATGATCATAGATTGACCTTATATGTGGTAGGGTGAAACTCATTGACAATGGCTCTGCAGAGCAGTAGAGTAGAAGTCACCACAAGTGCAAGTAACCAGTAAATCTGATTTCATTACGTGTATCTAGATAATTGAGTTGGAGGGTCTGTGATGGTTGGTTTGCTATCACATGTTGCATGTGCTTAATAACTTGATTGTCTATTGTCTGTTAAAAAAATGACTTCTCTCTAGCTTACTCTTCTTTCTTTCTGTGTTTGGTTCCATGTTGTGTTTTTCTTTTTGCGATGATCACCAATTTTGGTGTGAGCATATGTGAAGATCCCTAGTGATAATCAAGACCGTGGAGATTTTGCCGTTTAGTTTAGGATGTTAAATCTTGCTCTTTGTTGAGCATCTTTTGAAGAACTGCTTTTCTTACATATTTCTTTGCTCTGTTGGGCAATCTTTTGCCAAACTGTTCTACTTTTAAGACGTGTTTATAGCATTATTTTTTGCCCATGGTACTTCTGTTAATTTTGGTATATTTTGGATAACTGTAATAGTTAATTCTGATATACTTTCTGTCGCATGCTCTGTTTTACTATAATTATGTGATGTATTATTTATTGAAATTTTTGACTAAATGGAATGTCACAAGTATATATAAAGGAAATAACTTTATCTTAAACTTTAATCATTCCACTTGTTATTTATTAACCAATTCTAATCATGAGAGTGTAGATCATTTGATCTACCTTTTTCGTGGATGAATGTTTGATACAAATGATGATGATGATGTTTATTCTTATATTGCTCTTGCAACATATTCATTATATGTTCTTTATTTTCTTCCATTAGACCTAGTGCATTCTAAAAGTCATAAAATTATAAAATGTATCAAGTAGATCATTGCTAAAATGCATCAAATATATAAATAAAAATTAATGGAATAGACTTACATTAAAAGAGTTATACTAACATTTATGTGCTTTTACATTTCAGTTAAATGATCTTCATATATCTCTTTTCAAATTCTTTCCGTGTTTTAACTTATAAATTAGCTTTGTTATATATACAGAGAGTTGCTTCAATCTTGAAATATTTTGCACCCAAAGAACAAATTTAAAAATATGATTGTAACTAATGAAAATTGTTAAATAAAATTAAAAAGGTCTACTTTATGCAAATAAAAAATTATATTCAACGCCACGGATTAAGCTTTCAGATTTTTAGCCCATTGATTGTTAAGTAGTCTTTTCTCAGAAAAAAAAAAAAAATTGAAGTTTGAAACCAATAAGGCTTCATGTAAGTGCAAAGTCCTGTGCGGTTCAAATTCAACCCAAGCCTTACGCGCTTTTGGTAGTGTCCATCTTTAATTTGTGCACTCATTATCCACTTTTCTTAAAAAGGCATTTTTTGATCTGACGAGATTAAATGAATTTTTCTCAAGCGAGAAAGTGCTTTTTCATTTCACCAACCAGTCTCAGCTTTTACGCAAGAAAATTATACGCTTTCCTTGAACTTATGAATACCTAGAATGTGCACCTAACAAAAAATAAATAAAGAAACTGCAACGTAATCTTTGAATTATGAACACCATCATTTTAAGTGGCCTACGAAAAAATATATAAATAATTAAAAAAATAAGGAGGTTAGAAGTAGTTGAAAGAGAGAAAAGTATTATAAGACTTTAGAAGTTTTGGGTTGGAATAATAGGATCTTGAGAAACTCATCAAGAAATAACTAAATATTTTAGGCTTAATATGAGTTAGTATTTACAAGTTGAATCTTTGACTATGAATTGTCTTGCTTTTCCAAAACAGCACGGGTTGGTGTAGTTTTGTTTGTGAAAAATCAAGAAAAATGGAATCCATCCTTTTTCGTTGTATTTGAATGTCGTTTTGGTCGAAGATGAAATAAATAAAACTTCTAAAATCACGAGGAAAACAAAGTCTAAGCTTTAAATAGACTAGACTTTTCTCTTCATCAATAAGAATTAAAAATAGTAACGATAAATCAAATCCGAGTAATAAGTAACATAAACTAACACGTAATTATCTTTTAAAAAGTTTGAGTTTCTCGTTTAAGATGAGAGTGGATTTAAACTAGTTAAATATAACTTGTTTTTGCAATTTTGTCATTATTTTTTTAATAAAGAAGAGAGAATAAATATTTTAAAATATTTATTTAGAATAATTAACTCAATAATTACTTTTAAGTGGATACACTAAGGATGTTTTAGAGATAAATTTTCATTATTTATGTATAAATAAACTTTTAAACTTATGTATTATTATTAGAAGAGAAAACATTCATGATAGAAATATCCATTCATCTTAGTAATACTAAAACAGAAAAAAAATATTGACAAATTTGTAAATATATAGATTTCGAGACATTTTATATAACTCATGTAAAAATATAGAAAAATGATATTTTAGAATTGATAGTGGTTTTAAAATAATGAGACTCAATTATTTTATTTAAATATTTATTTGACATCTCTTCTTTATTTCTCGCTTAGTGTTCATCTGATTAAAGATGTTAGATCGTATGAGTGATTCTCGTGACTAACTCTTCTATTTGGACCGATCAATTTCTACAATTGTGTAAGTGGATTTTTCTATTTTTTTTTCATTGTCCAAATTGTTTTGTCTTGCATATGGACTTTTCATGTTTGTATGTGCTATTTGAATCATCAGTATGAGTCTATATTAATCAGTGATCAAAACAATATATCTTGATCGATTTTGTAATGTTTCTATATATAGATATAGATATCCATTGAACCTAGATGTGTTTTGAGAATCTAAAGTTGTTTGAGGTGTTTTATATGTGATGTGAGGGAGCTAATTCTCGCATTTTATATATTATGTGTTATTGTAAGGTTTGTAATTTCATATTGTGAACTTGGATTGGGAATTTTGCTTTGGTTGGAATGGTAGTGCACTTTGTTTGTTGAATATGTCATATAACATGTAATTAAGTGATGTTAAATTGTGTTGTTTGATTTGTCGAGTGATTTTGGTTTTTTGTGAATTGAAGAATTTTAGGTTGAACAATTGGTCAAAATTGGTGCTATTTGAGAAGTATTTTGTAATAACTATACAGAGTTAGAAGTGCTAATTTGAGGAATTGAGTAAACTAAATTCTGTCAATTTTATAATTTTGATGTCATGGCACTAAGCAGTAGCATAGTGGTGCTCAGAGGCAGATGTTAATAGGGTTTTTGGGGGGCCATGCCCCCTCTCCCCCCCAAAAAATTTGTAACTTTTTTTTAAAATATATGTTTAAGTTTTTTTTTTATTTTTTCAAAAAAAATATTTTAGATAGATTTTTATTTATAAAATATAATATTTAATGTTAATAAATAATTAAATATAAAATTAAATATAATAGAGAAAAATTAAATTTATTGAGATATTTTTTTTCTCTCTCATTGTTTTATTGTATTAATCTTTTACTCTTGTAAATATTTTTTTTATTTTTTAATAAAAAAGTAAAAAGTTAGATACAAATTTATTTTTCTCTGCTCTCATTTCTGATCAGTGCTCTTTCATTTTTAAAGATTGAAAAGGTAACTCTCTCTTGTATCTTAGTGAAATATTAGTTTGATATTTAATATTTTTTTCATCTCATGAGTTTTTGTATATTTTTACATGACTATAGAAGGAAAAATTATGTACTATATATTTTTTCATAACTATTTTTTAAATGTGACTCGATTATCATATATTTTTACTTTTAGTAATTACGTTTCGTTCTCAAATGTGGAAATATTCAATGAGTGATGAAATTAGAAAGCTTATCTAAAATGGGTTTTCTATCAAATACAACTTCAAAATTATCATTTTTCCAAAGAGAAACATACAAAGAGATATCAATAGTACAATATATATACTTTTGTTAAATTAGTATTAATGATTAAATATATAAATTTTGAGTATATTATTTTGGCTCCTTCAAATTTTTTTATCAAGATCCACCACTCGTGGTGCTGAGCGCCAACTTTAAAATCTTAAATTAGTGACATTTTCTGTGATAGGACGTTGAGCGGTGATTCTTGCTGCTAAGCATTCTCAAGTCAGAGAGCTCTAAGTTTTGGTTATTGAGCGCTCTTTTGATAATGAGCCCTTGTGAGCTTTAGCATGAAGCGCACCTTGTTACAGTTGAGTGTCAGTTTTGTTGTATGTTTTGACACACTGTTTGCTGTATTTTTAACTGGTTTTGATTGTTCTATTTTTTTTATATTATTATTGTTCATGGTTTTAATGATGGATAGAGTTGATAATGACAAGGTTGTAGTAGATATATAAGTTTGTGAAATTAAAAGGAATTTCATGGAGAAAATTCTATTGTGTTTTTTGTAGTATATGCATTGATGTATGATTTCAAGTAAGGAGATTATCCTAACACTTTAATAACCATTCATACTCATATAGGATAAAATGAGTTATGTGGCTAAAGTAGTAGGAGGTCCTATCATCTGAAAACATGATAGTGGTCTGAGACGCGAAGTAGATTAACCTTATGAGTAGTAGGATGAAACTCATTAAAAATGACTCAGCAGAGCAGTAAATGTCACTATATGTGCATGTCTCAAGTGATTCTAACATTAAATGCATGTATCCGAATAATTGAATTTAAAACAGTCTTTGATTTTATATTGTTTTTTACATAATTTTTTTTAATTTAACAGTTTCTTTTTTTTATGTTTTTTTTAAAGTTAAGTATTTTTTTAATTATAAAACTACTTGCAAAAATAAATAAAATTTGTTTACAATAAAGTTATAAAAAATATTTAATTTAATTTTATAATTATAATAACATTAATAATAATAATATATTTATTAATTTTTATTATCATAGAAAAAATTAAACATGCGTTCATGTGTTTTCATTAACGTATTAATAATGAATTCGAATCTCAAAACTTTATGATAAGTGATTTCAACGAAATGTACTTAAAAAGTGGTTTCGCTAAAAAAAGTCGAAAATAAAAGTATATGTATAATATTTCATAAAACAGTTATATGGAGGTTGTCAAAAAGATAAGGACCATGTTAAATGTAAATAACAACTAAAATAAAATTAGCACAAATAGAGTCAAAGTTAAAAAGTAGTGAGTACTACATTGTAACTCTGTAAATATAATTTCATAGAAGAATTAAAACCCAAGAATATACATTTGTAATATATAATCTCTATAATACTCCAAAAACAAAAAAAAAATAAAAACATAATTACTTTCGGTATTATGTATCTCTTCGATTTTTATTTTCAATTTCATCCAAAGTTCTTTCTTTTCTTTAAAGGTTCTTTCTAGTGAATCGAGGATATAAATATTATCTTTGAACGTTTACATTTGAAAATACTCACTAATTATAAAAGAAAAATCTTTTAATTTAAAATAACACTATAAATTATATTTATTTATATTTTGCTCAAAACAAATTGATGAGCATTAATATTAAAATAATCATTGTTTACGGTAATTCTAAATACATATACTATTTGGATGACACATGTTAGAATTGTTTAAATATAAATAATTTTGAGTCAAAAATTAAAATTCGCTATCAATTGACTTTTAATTTTAAAAAACGCTAGGTGTTTTATTTAAAAATAATAAACTGACGTTGACTTTCTTTGTTTTAAGTCTGGATTAACTTCCACTCTTATTTGTGAAAAATTACACTTCAACTAAGCCAGAGTTTGTATATTTGATTTGGTAAAGGAAAAAAATGAAGTGATATTTTCGACTCGTTTGCAAGCTTTTTATGGATTATGATGTAAAAAAATTATATTTAAATAAAATAACTTAAATTATTATAACATTTTATCTGCATTAAAAATAATAAATAAAGAAAAATGTTATTCGTTATCTTAAAAGCCATGTAAGCAGCTATTAAACTCTTTCTAAATTAGTGAATATATATTAAGATAATATTAAAAATCGTTGACCGATTTAAATGACATACTAATAATAATAACTGATTTATTTATTTTTTTACTTTAAATTCTAATTACATTAATACAATTAACTCAGTTTTGAAATATTTTTTTCCAACCTAGACAAACTTGATTGCACGGAACCTCTTTTTAATTTTTTTTTATTGATATAACTTTTTACAAAAAAATTTATGTCATTATTTATGATCCAAAGAAAGAAAAAAATAGGAAGGTGATGAAAGTATGGTTACTTAGTAGCATAGGATCTAAACATTTTAGTTAAAGTGTGAGTGGATTAGTTTGTCTCCCACAAAAAGTTACTTGGTGAATTTGAAATATTACTAAAAATAAGTATACGTTTTGTAAATCAATATAGCAACTCTGAATCACCATTGTTGTTGATGTGTAGATTTTCCACCACTCAATCAAGCTCTTTTAATGGCATGGCATGGCATGGCATTATAGATGTTGAGTTCTATCAACCATTGTTCCTTAATGCAATAATATTTTTGCTTGAAAGAATTGACCCCTTCCACTCTCAAGACACACACCAACACTCATGAAGTTTTGTTGAAGAAAAATTGCACCATCAATATTGCACTTAATTGTTTACACTTTGAAACCTTTTCTTCTTCTTTTTTAATAATTTTTTGTTTGTTTTAATCCTTTTATTACATTTACTATAATATTTTAGTTAAAAAGATAATGATATAAAGTAATATTTAGAAAAGTTAAAAAAAAAGGTACTGGTCTTTAAAAAAAAACATTTTTTTATTGATACCACGATAAGAAATTTTTTAAATAATTATCCTTAGTAACAAAAAATAATCAATCACTATAATAATTAATTTAAACCAATTTATAAAATATAATAAAATATAGGATTGGTAATTAAAATAAATTTTAAATTAGTCTCTAGATAAATTGGTTATAAGACTGGAATATAAATAGATAACTAATTTAGTAGTTAAAATCTTAATAAGTAATATTAATAATTAACTTAAATACTAATTTTTTAGTGATCAATTTAAAAAGTTATTTTTATTATTAATAGTTTTTAATTTATAAATTAATATTTGAATTAGCTATTATAATAATTAATTAATTTTTGTCACTAATAATTATTTATTTTAGTATAGTATATAGAATTAGAGAGTAATAACACAGAGAATAAAAATTTAATAATTTGTTAAAAAGTAAAGTTGGAATGAAAACTGTTAAATAATAATTTGTAAACAAGTAATTAAATAATAATTATTGTAGAAAAAATCGGTGGATGGAGGCAGTTTCGATGGACCAACCAACCAACCCATTATGGGTAGTTTTTTAAGAGTTGAATTGTGTTGGAATCAGTAACACGGTATGTCGGTCAAGAAATTTTGACCACCTTCAATTCCACATGCACGAATCTTCATTTTTTTTTTTTTTTCTTGTCCACCTGAAAGACATTAAGTTTGAGAACTCGATAATAGATAAATTTGTAATAAATTATAATATTCTATTGAAAAGTAGAATTCAAATTTAATTTAATTCTATCAAATTAATTTAATACAATAAAATTTTACACTCTAACTTCTTCAGATGTTCTCAAATTAATCCCAGCACAAAATCAAGATTTTGTGACAGGAGGCGCAATTCAAGCTTTTGTTTATGACTTTTTTTGACATCATTTTCTTCCTGTTGCCTACCTAATGTCGGCATTTTTTTCTGTAGTTTATATTATTGTTGGAGATCCACTTTATTTTATATATATATATATATATATATATATATATATATATATATATATATATATATATATATATATATATATATATATATATTTACTTTAGAAATTAGTTTATAATATATTTTTATTTTACATAGAGAAAATTCTGATCTTATAAACTAATATAGAGAAAACAGTTCATAATATTTTTTAAATTTTTTTTGTTTTTTTAATCTAACTTTTAAATTTTAAATTCTTTCTACTAAACATAAAAGATGTTCTTAAAAGAATATAGGTTTAAGTTCCTCTTTTTGTCCAAAAAATATATTAAAAATAAATCTAACCAAATTTAAAGTCTATGACCAAACAACTTGAAATTATTATATGATCCCAATTGGTTGTATTGGTAGTTTTGTATAAAGTAATTAAATTTAGGGTTAAATATATTTTCACTCTTCGAACTTTAATATAAAATTGAAATTTTTTATTGTTTGAAACTTTGATATATTTTTTTTCTCAATTTTAAAAATTGATAGATGTGGTCATTTTAACTCAATTATGTTACATTTTTTTTTATGTGTCAAATTCATTTTTCAGTTAACATTGAAGTGAAAATGTGTTAAATAATGTAAATAACTCAAATGTTAGCATGCGTTTGACATGTTGCCACAATTTAACATAATTGAGTTGTTAAAAATATATATTTTCATTCATTTTTAAAATTTTGAAACCAAGATATATCAAAGTTTCGAACATAAACAAATACTAATTTCGCGTCAAAGTTCAAGAAACTAAAAACATATTTAATCCTTAAATTTATAATGATTTATAAAATTTAAGTAAAAACACGTATGATATTCTAAGAACTAGTTGAATCATACACTTTTTTGGATTGGGAAGTGATTTGAGGGAGTATAAATAATGAAAGAATTAAAAAAAAATAAAAAATAAAAAGGGATATTGTTTGAATTAAGAGAAAAAAAATAGAAAATGAAGGAAATATTTAAGAATGATTTAATTATATAACATATTAAAGAAAATTAATCGAAATTTTTGCAAAATAAATGTTGTATTTTTTTAAATATTAATTTCAATTTTATTTTTATTAATATTTTAAGTATTGTTATTATTTTATTGTTGTTATTATAATAGTAATTTTTATTTATTATTATTTACTTTCATTACTATTTTTTTAGTTTACTATTAATATTATTAATATATAAACTATATTTATATTTAAAACATTATTTTATTATATTATATGGAATTATATTCGATTATATTGTAGCATAATTTATTACATTCAGTATATAATCGATGAGGTTTAAGTTCTAAAGAACAAACATAACAACATTGGAGTAACACGACAAAAGAGTCATAAAGGCTTTATGTAAAAAACTAAAGCGTTATGAATGGAACATGAGTAAATGAAGAACCTATTAATACAATTGACCTATTATGTCAAAACACGAAGGAAGAAAGGCTTCAGAGGAAGAATAAAGCAATAGTGGTGAGGATCCAGAAATTATAATTTGATGAATTTGAGGAAGTGAATTGAAGTGAAAAAAGAGGATAATGTGAAATTTTTTAGATTAAAATAAATATGTGATACGAGTGTATTTGAGATGAAAATTTGTACACTATATAATAAATATTAAAAATATATTTTAATAGATAAAATTAAATGATTAATATTTTATCATTAAAAATAAATATGATAAATTTAAATATTAATTAAAATAATATAATTAATTATTATTTATTTTGTTATTATTATTTTATTATATTATTTATATTATATACATAGAATAAAAAATATTCTTTATATATATATAATAATAATAATAATCAAATTGATTTTTATTTTTTTTACATTTATGAATTATGTGATTTTGCATGAGGGTATGAATCGACCATTGGAGAGAAGATAATCAATTGTCCTTTTTTCATTGATATTTTTCAAATCAAAGCATATAATTGCGTATTATTGTTAAAACTAAAGGTCAAATATGATATTTACTCATGACGTGACTTTTTTTGTTAATCTATTCACACACTTGAGGGTCATCCAGTGTTTCATCTTCGCATTTTGACGACTCCATTTGTATCAAATTTATAGAAAAAATACTTTACTATTGGAAATAGTAAATCATACAAAACAAACACAACATAAATTCAGTTACCGCGGAATCAAACCACGTGAGTATTGCAACAATACCAAGAAAATAGAAAAATAATAAATGTCCACAAAGGTTATTTTTACCGTGTTGGTTAAATAAATATAATATTTTGATTAAAATAATATAATTAATAATTAATTTTATATTTAAATTAATATATAATTACAACATGCATAACTATTAAAAGTCTTCTAAACTTCATAATTATCTCACATGAAAAATTAATTATCGACCGATTACGATAAAAAAAAATATGATATTTTCATTTGTTTTAAAACTACAACAGTCTAATTAAATTAATACATTGTTTTAGATAACTTGATATTATTACGAATCAAAATAAAATTAAAAATATTAAATTAATATACACAAATTTTAGTAATATACATTTATCAACACTATTATTCATAAACAAATAAAAGTGAATGAATAATCATTTCCCTCTAGCTAGCTTTTACCCGTTTCTTAAAATCTGGGAGGACAAGTTCAAAGTTCATTTCTTTGTAAATCATTATTTGTTTTTAGAGTTGTCAAAATAGATAATCCGATTCGATCTGGTTTGATTCACCATGGATTGATCACTTAGTGAACCAAACCAATCTTGACTCACTTATTAACGAGTTAAAAAAAATTTGAATCCAATCCGGCCCACCACAGGTTAGTGGGTTAAACGGGTTGACTCACTGACTCACTTAATTAAAAAAGTACATTTTTTTTTTAGTCAAAACTAAATTATAATTCTAATTAAAATATAAATAAACTTCAATACAATCCAAATACAAACTAAAATCACAAAAAATACAAATTATTTATGTATTCGCTACAAAATACAACCTAACTTGACCCAAATACAAAGCTCAACTTAATAAAAAACACTTGTGTGACTCTTTATCTGCGGATTGGTGAGTCAACTCGGCTCACCACGGGTTCAATCCGGATAAGCTGGATTCTACGTGAATCAGGTCAAAAATCAACCCGTATCGAAATCTATAAAAAAAATTTAACCCAACCTAATCTGAACTCGTAATAAACTGAGTTGGCTCGTGTGTTCCAACTCATTTTGACAACTTTATTTGTCTTCTTCACAAAACATCGAACACAAATAGAGAATTACTAGTCTTTCTTTTTGTATGAATATTACTCCCCAAGAAACAAGCACATCGTAAGTGTCTAAATTTTCATATTAAATACTCCTTTAATTTTAATTAAAAATAATATAAAACACTTAAAATTACACCTAGATTTTGTCCATTTCCCACAAATAAACACTTCCTTTTTTTATACAAAGCTAGCACCGAATATAAATATGCTAGTAGTACTCCCCCGAAAACATCTACCTCATAAGTGTGGAAGATTCCTTTAATTTAAATTAAAAATAATGCAAAACGCTTAAAAATTACACTTAGGTTTTGTCCTGTCCCTAGTAGTGACTGCAAATGTCCATAGGCTTTTTGTCTTTCACACCTAATTGCGGTCCAAGATTGGCCGAAAACGGTGGCTAGTCCACCTCACATGGACCTTTTAACTAATTAGTGCATTTCACATGCTCTTGTTAGTTACAGTTAACACTCTCTTAGTGCTTTACAATGACTTTGTTTCTGAGTGAGTTTAATTCACGTGGTTTTGTTACTTACAGTTAGCTCTCTTAATTTCTAAGAAACAGTTTGTCCAAACATTTCTCTCAATAATGCACCGCTACCACCTTTTTCTTGCCAACGCCCACTCACTCCTCTACTTTTGTTCCCCTAATTAACCGCTATTTTTTTTATAGTTTATTGTAGCATTAATTAATTTCACTTAAATAATTAGTATCAAGTAACTAATCAAATGAATAAATGAGTTTTCACACACAAATAAAAATTGAACAAGGAACCATTAGAGTGTTTCAAAATTTTTCTTATATTAAAAATACTATTATTCATTCCATATAACTTTTAGTTTCAATATTTATTGTGGTTTACTCTACCACCAAACCCTAGTGTAATGTCTCCATGTTCAAGTGGTTCCAAGAAATTTTCAGCGACGGCCTTCGTTTTCCGGGGCAAAGAAAACATGTATACTTTATAGTTTATTCCACGGAAAGGAAAACCAAAACACCACTGCACTAACGAGAGAACCAGAATCACCTGGTCCAAAATAAGTGGCCCTTACTCTATACTTTAACCTATTTTTTACTTTTCAATTCAACTTAATTTGACTTTTATTTTAAAAAAGCTCTACGCTTTTGTATTTTATTTATTCTGAACCCCATCGCGGAAGATTCATGAATTATGGAGCTTTGTCTCACTAGTAAAACAAAATAATAGGAATTTTGAAGGAAATGAGAGATCCAGATAATGAGGGAAAGAAAAGGGTTGTGTGAAACATTTGAATGTGCATGGGCCATGAAATCAAATTGGGGCCCATAACTTGCAACTTTCCTCCCCCCTTCCCTTTTGTCCCCTCTCTTTCCATTCATTATTGGATTTAACTTGATTGTTTTCCATAATCACCATTTAAGCAATTTTATTTTCATCTTTCGCGAGTAATCATTAATTTTCATCAATGCACTTCCACCAACGCATTTGTTTCTGTTTAAAACGATTTTTAGACGGGTAAAAAAGTTGTTAATAAAGGACTTTTTTTTTATTCAGAAAAATAATCTCTTTTTTTTTTTTTCGAAAAATATATGTTCTTGTATAAAATTGAACGGTCCGGTAAGATCTGGTATGTCCGTCTCTCATTGTTTAATTGATTGAGATGTTTCTTTGTAATCCTTGAATGAACTAGAGAGTAGGTATTTGCAAATACTATGGTACTTAAATAAACTAATGTCGTTAAGATAACCTAGTAATATAGATTTTTAAGATATCTTTTGGCAAGAAAGAAATCACATTTATATACTTCATTATTTTGGATCTTATCTTATCTAGTTAGACTGACCCTCTACATTAAGGTTGTATTTGGATTGGGAAGTGGATGTGAGGGTGAGTGAGTGAATGAATTTGTGAGGGTGAGTGAGTGAATGAAAGAAAGGAATATGGTATTTTTGAATTAAGGAATTTGAAGGGATGACTAAAGGGTTTTAAAAGGGAAATTTGTGAGAGTTTGTAAGTAATATGATAGATATAATAAATTAAATATATTTTTAAAATTAATTTTTATTAATATATTATAAAATAAAATTGTTTCGTTTTTTGTGTTCAACTACATTGATTTTTGAACTTTTATGGCAAATTCGCATCGCATGAGAATTCATCATCATAAATAAACACTACCTAGGTATGTCATCCTATTTTAGGAAGGTTTTAATCTTCAAATAAATACTAATAAATGTCATATTGTGATGTTGAATAGACTCATTACTGGGTAATGTCGATCATTTTGATCGGTATGATCACTACTTGTATATAACTCTCTTGATCATAATCAAGATGACATCGGTCTTATATAATATATAATATATACTTTTCAATTTTAATTTAAAATTGTATAATTTGTTTTACTTTTTTGCATATTTTAATTTAACCTGTATATTAGTTATTATCATTTTTAATGCTCATTTTCATATATATTGTGAAAAGATGTAGAAAGACTTCAAATAAGATACCGTTGAGCTAAAATCAGGAAATCTATCCTACCAATGGTTATTAGATAGCTATTGAAAGACCCGTACACTTTAATGCAAAGAAGTGCGATAAAATTATGATTTCTAAGATAATGGTAGGTTTAAATTTGTTTCCGTAGTACTGTTTTTCGTTTCTTTCACTCCTCCCTCCTCTCTTGAGAAGTGCATTGTTAGACATTGAGAAACTTTGGGATGGAAAATCTTAAGATTCAGAAAAGTTATTATGCTGACACATGGTGGTGGATAAACTTTCTTGGCTCTACGTAGTAGTGGATGCATGTTAAGTTAGAAAGAGAAGAAGGATTGAATTGGATCATGGACCACTTTCACTTCCTCAAAAGGATGACCAATTATGATGTTGCAGTCAACCTCAGTAAACCCAATACCTTTACTTTTACATTTCACAAATATCATCTCAAAAATATCTTCTCCATTTCCCCATACTTTAAATACGCATAATTCACACTCAAAATTTGTAACCCAATATATATTTTTCAGTTTTTATCACAAATTAGTCAAATCAAAGAAAATGACACTCGTCTTTAAATAAGGGTGGAAATTTTCTGTTAAGTTCCTCTTCTATATTTGTATTAAACAAGTTGTAAGGATTTTTTTTAAAAGGCATAAGTACACGTATTTATAAATATAGTCACTTATGGCTAATCTAAATATTACAATTGAATACATGTGGATAATGAATATTTGAATCTAAACTCTTAGATTTCCGTCCATTAAGTGTTCGAAAACAACGTTTAAATATTAAAATTGTCTCTATCTACAAACAAATAAAAAAAGGGCAAAACAAGAAAGAAAAATTAAGAACAAAATGTCACAAATCGCAACATAGATATCGAGGAATAAAAAAACAACCATAGAAAAAAAAAAAAAAAAAGAGACAGAGGAGTTGGTTGCTTCAATTGGATTGAACTTTGAGGTTTAGAGATAATAAAGTTTAATCATATGACTTTTTTTAATCGCGTGTTAAAGTACTAATTATTATTATTATTATTATGTTGGAGACGCATAGAGGAATGACATGTGTATGTATGGAAGACTAATATGAATTGTTCAATGAATTGATGATGCTAAAGTTGATATATTTTTTGTGGCAAGCAAAGTGGAAACTGATTCTACGGAGATTTATCAAATTCAGTGTTTTCTTCTTCTTCTTCTCAATTACTCTTGATCTTTCAATTTCACGTGTTTCACTTTCTCTGAATTTTAATGATTTATACTTGCTTTTCAAATTTTTAGTACCTATTAAGTTTTATATTTAAAAACATTATTTAAGAAATACAAACTACAACAGAAGTACGACACATCAATATAATTTATTTGGGTTGAATGAAATTTGATTTTTTTTTTTTAAATAAAGTCTTGAGCTCAAATTTTATTACCTGAAAAATGTGAAATATCTTCATTTTCCTTATCAGAGTAAACAGATTGAGAGACAAAACCAAAACGTGATGTAGAGACAAAATTAAATATGAAATTGCTTTCCTGAATAGATAGATATATGTTTTAATTTTCTTTTTGTATTACATACTCTCTTTAATTAAGTCTATATTCTCCTGAATCAATTTCAACTAAACTTGTATATAGTTAGTCTTTTTTTCTTTTTTTTTATAAATTATAATATATTAAAGGATAAATAATTAATTCTTGGAATCTTTTTTTAAACCAAATTAAACGAGGCTTAAATTTTAAATCAAACCAACTGAATAGTAAAATCAAAAATTAAAATGGTCTAATTCATCAATACCCTAAACTCTACATGCAAAATTTTTTATAAGAAATTAATGATAATGAACTTCTAGTTTAAAAAGTTTGAAATTGTGAATCAATAAAAGTCATCACTAATATTACACTTAATGTAATTATTATGAAAATTAAGAAAAGTATAATTATGTGTCATGGAATAAAATAAATAAAATTGTTTTACTTTTTCTATACTATTAGTTTACTATACTTAGAGTTAAATAACCATGTACTTTCGGCATAATTTTTTATAGTGCGAAACAATAAAAATAAATTTATAATAATATTTTTTGATAACAAAGTTTTTGGAATAATCATTACAAAGTTCAACATACATATCTATTTTAGTTTGTGAGTAATAGAAATTGCCAAATTATTTTATAAGGATTAAAATTGCACATTCGTAAACTATAGGAAAAATATTGAAGCTAGAAGACCAAAAATAAATTCAAACTCAAATGATTATTTTGAACTTAATTATTTAGTAAATATAATTAACATAACCTACCTCTAATTATTCAAGCACACGCTCTTATCAAGTGG
>Ga0214544_1000518_pt1 | contig 71105 bp, 37 predicted proteins | sample CNSS3metaG_FD_160074 | JGI IMG/M metagenome (GOLD analysis project Ga0214544, IMG submission 160074) | Root nodule microbial communities from cowpea collected in UCLA plant growth center, Los Angeles, California, USA - CNSS3 | ecosystem: Host-associated > Plants > Roots > Nodule | place: USA... | reverse complement strand
ATGATTCTCACGCATTTTTGTGGTAGGACGAAAAGATTTTATTATAATATTTTTAATGACATTATTTGAGTCATATTTTTAATCACAAAAACTTTATAGTAACTCTTTTTATAACTTCATATTTCATTATAACTTTTTTCTTACGAATTTTTTAGTATTTCACAAATATATTTCTTTAGTAATAAAGTTAAGAATATCAAGGATTTCTACTAAATGTAATGTTTAAATATAAGAATCAGGATATATATTCACTGTACGAAACATAGCCATTTAGCCTATTACCATCTAATAAATCAATCCACTTTAAACAGACTAATAAAATAATATAAACATAGATGTTTCCGTCCAAATAAGAACTAAACTTCTTGGGAACTAATAAAATATTATTCACGAGATAATACACACCTAGATGTTTCTGTCCAAATAACAACTAAACTTGGCGTGCATCGGGTTGCATAAAAAAACTATAATACGGTTTAAAATTATATATTCTCAATCAAATTTATATATATATATATATATATATATATATATATATATATATATATATATATATATGTTAGTTGTTAGTATCATATTATTTCAAGAATTAAATTCATAACTTTTTTCACTTTTCTTTTAACATGCTAGTGAGAGAAGTTAGATTCACGATCTTTCCTTAATTTTACCACAAAGTCAAATTTAAAATTTTTTATGACATTTTAAATTTTTAAAAATTTTAAAAATATTAAATTAATACAAGAAATAAAATATAATGTATGTGATTACAAGCTGTATACCAGATAGAGGTTTTTTAATTCACTGTAATTAGTTGGCAAGGTTGCATACACCTTCAAGCAACATGATTGGACTTGTGTAAACTCCATTTTAGAAGATGAAGAAAGTTGTAATAAATGTTGTGATCGCTGATAAAGTATCACAACAACTTTTAAAAAAGAAAAATAAATAAAATAAATTGATATTTTTTGTATAGTTTTTAATAGTTTTAAATTTTAAATTTGCTTATTTTCTTCTAAAAGTTATTATTAACAAAAAAAGATGCTTTAGAGGAAAATGAGTATAGTGTTTCTGATTTTGAGCATTAAGGTTGCGACTCAATGGTATGCATTGTTTGGGGAGAAAAGGCGTTTAAATTACCTGAAACGCGACTTTGGATTGGTTGTAAGCTCCTTTTCTTCCCCAGTCTCCAATGACCAATAAGCTGAGCGACCCATCTGGTTTAGGTGCTTCTTCAAAACGCTGAAGCAGTGCCGAGGAAACAACCAAACACAGCGCTATGCTATCAATGAACACAAGCAGACCCATGGTTAGGTCAGAGAATATACGAAGGACAAAACATTCATCTCAACATTTTATATATAATATCTTCATTACGTACCTCATTTTAATGTAATATTTAAAATTAGTTACATAAAACAGAAGTAAAGATTATCGATATATTTTTTATATATATTATAAGAGGAAGTGACAGAAAGCTACCTGGATAGTATATTTTCAATTAAATCTAATTAATAGATAAATTTGTGTGAAGGCAATGTATGACATTGTACCATGTGCATGGGTCATGTATGGTCCATCATAATTTTGAAAAGACTCTGTTGGTCCATTATATAATCACAATTATTGTAGACATCAACATGAAGCATCATTACATGGAATCAATTCACTAGACGCAAATATTATTGATGTCTGTTAAACAGCAAAATCTTTCCTAATTTTTGGTTAATATCTATATTTTTTAATAAAAAAATAATGATATTTTGACTCAAGCGTTTGTGGATTAAAAATGAATAAAAATAATAAATCAAAATATTATTATTTAATAAAAAAAATATGTCTGCACCGTTTAACAGTGAATTCATTGATTGGAATGTTCCATTAACGTAAATGATTGTATTGATATTGGTGGATAATGTTTATGCATGATATGGTGAATGCATTATATTCTCGTAAACCAAAAGAAGCAGCTCTGGTTTTTATCATTATTGACAACACGATTCTATCTTTGGCTAATTATTTTTGACGATAATTGGATCATAATGAATAAAAGGAAATAATTTTGAGATATAGTTGGGAACTATATAACGTATGATGAACAATGGATAAGGAATAAATGGACTGAAATTCTCCAAATATTCTATTATAGTTATAAAATAACTGATTATAAAAGAAGAAAGATATAATATTATACTCAAATATCTCTGTATGCATAAAATATAAGGAAAACAATAATTCTAAAAATAACTCATAAGAGAAGTTAAAGAGACAATATATTTCTTTAGAAAATTATTTAAGAAGTTAGCCAACACCCATAATCCAATATTTCTTTCAGGTCACATTTCATACTAAAAAAATGATAGAAATAGGAGAACCACTTGTTTAAAGAAAACTTAATGATAGCACTTGAAAAGAAAAAGGAGAATAAATGATAGAAGCAAGAAAAGAGGAAATAAGAAAGAATCACGTTATTTTTCTCATGCCTTAGATGATAAGGTAATCTTTTCTCTCGATTTTAAGTTTATTTTTGCCAATATATATATATATATATATATATATATATATATATATATATATATATATATATATATATATATATATATATATATATATATATATATATATATAGATATATATACATATAAATATATATATATATATATATATATATATACATATATATATATATATGGGTCAATCCGCTGAAAAAATCCCCTGAGCATATTTTCTGGAAAAAATCATTCAACATCGTTAAAACACATTTCGAAGAGCTGAGTGAATTTAACTCTAAAGACAACAAGCTGTAGATGTGAAAATTTAGCTAATTTAAAATCCGTTCAGCGAATTTGAATTTTATTAAATAAACTTTGAATCAACTGAGCGAATTATATAAAAATAATTTAGCTTTTAATTTTATTATTTTAATTTACTTTTAAAAATAATTTTCGTTAAATACAATAAATTTTTGAAAAAAAAATCATAATTAAATTTTTTTAGTATTATGTGACAATATTGAAGTAAAATAACATGTAAAATAATATCATGTAAGTATGTAAGTAGTTAACGTTAACTCTAACGACAGAAACTCAAATCTAATTGAGAGCGAAGTTTTAATATTTTAAAAATTTAATAAATTACAAAAATTTGATAAAAATTTAATTAAAAATTTTAACTTTAATCAGGACTCAAAATATAATTAAGTCAAAAATTAATCTATCAAATTATATTAAAGTTTCTTTCAATAATTTCACTTAAACTGGACAAAACTTTTAAATAAAAACACTTTGAAACCAAATTTAAAAAAAAAAAAAAACATTACTCTCCTATACCTCTAACTATAAACTTCGAATATTACATTACCAACATAATTATACCTCTACTACTATTATGTATTATTTGCTATTTAAAAAAAAAAAGCCTGCAAACACTTTAATTTCATTTACTCTTTTACATACTTCTTTTATTTCTTTTATTACATCATATATCTTATGAATTTATTTTTTTTTTTTTCTTTTTTTATATATATATATATATATATATATATATATATATAATATATCTATATATCTATATATGGAGATACTCCATTTTAGTATCACATCTCTGTTTCTAATTTTATCATTTAATGAATAATTATTTTTTAAATTAAGATAATTTTTTTTTTATCTTTTAAGTAACTGTTTCATTTTATACGATTATTTTATTTATTTGATTACAAAATAAAAAAATTAAAATAAAATATAAAAAAATATTTATATTTATTTTTAAAATTAAAATAAAGGTCAACATACATGAATTTTCCAATAATAAATATAGATATATTTTTTTATACTTCAGCCGTTGTGAAATATTGGTACAAAAAGAAAGTGATGTGAACTTAAAAGAAAACATTTCGTCTTATCTAAAGAAGGATTTCATGAATTTTTTTCTGACTTTCACTGTAGCTTGCCCATCATCTTAACTATTTGCATTATGGGCACAGTAGATCGTGCTGCTTCCATGGATTGCAGACGAGATATGTTGCTTTAAAATTGATCCAGCCTTGCTTTTCACTAATGTCGGTTCAAATAAATTTTTAATCACTTTTATTTTAAATTTTTAATTACTACTAAGCTCATTTCATTATTTTATCAATTAAATAGGTTGTCTTGTTATTTTTTAGTTTAACACTAATTTTGTTCTCCATATTTGTAATAATTATTAATATTCTTTTTAATTTATTTTTAATTTGATGTAACTTTTTATTTTAAAAATATTTAATGTGATTTTCTTTTTCAGAAGAACAATGATAATATAGAAATTTAACTCTATTTTCAAAAATCGACGTCGCTCACCTTAGGTCTCGCTTAATGCATGAAAACTACGTCTGCACCGTGAAAGTTGACGGTTGACGATGCAAATAAGGTTATATTAATTTTTTTTTTTGAAAAATATAAGAACTATATTAAATTAACAATAAATAAAAAAATAATATTAAATTATACTTTCTCTCCTAATAACTTGCAATATATATATATATATATATATATATATATATATATATATTATCATAATAAATATTATTATAATTACAACATAGTAAATACAACTATAATCATAATATGCCATAAATCTCATTAAATTTGATAATTAATTTACATATGTTCTTACAAGGTTGAAATGTAAATTCTCCTAAGTTTCAAGAGTTCAAGGGTATCTCATCTTTTAGTCACGAACAAAGAGCGAGGGGAATTGTCTGCAAAAGACACTCTGACACTCTGAAACCAAAGTTAATCTGAGATATAAGTGGTTTGATGTCAGAGTAAAAGATAATCATGTACTTTAGAGATGTTTAGTGATTCTTTGTCGATCGTGTTGGAAGTGAATATGGAAGTCACCAAGGAAGGCTTGGAAGACCATCCTGAGGAGCATGTCAAGAGTTCTCTTCCTCTGAAAGTTGGGTAAGAGTGGGTCAATGAGGGGGTTAGGCTAGCAACCTCTAAGTTTCGGTGGTCAAGATTGTTGACTTCCTGGCTCAACAGTATATATGTTTTTGGCTAGGGGTGAACTGTGATATAACATCTCCTAGGAGGATGAGCGTTATAAATAGGGTGTGCCATGGTCGTGAGAAGGGTGAGGAGGAGTTATTTTTCATGTATGTGGTGAGTTTGCCTTTTTCTATAACTTGTGTGATTTAGTTAATATCTAAAGAAAATTTGTATTTGTAGGCTATATGGCCATGGCACGAATATGGGTGAGGATGGGGACTTCTTTGTCAAATTGGGGAAGTAAATGGTTGAGGTTGCTCAAAGGGAGTGTCAAACCAAGGTTCCCAATCCAACTAAGGTAGTGGTGGAGACTCATAGGCCTAAGAGTGTTGCAAAGAGGCTCGACTCCTTCCAAGCAAATGGGGAAGGAAAGGATAAGAGTAAAATTAGGTTTTTGGCTCAGGGTGGTACTCTAGGCTCATGGTTTTATTCCTCAAAACTTGGTGGTCTTAATAGCCCTAGTTCATTTGTGGAAAAGTATAGATCTTAATTTAACTGAGCTAGAGTTGGAGATGGTTGACGCGATGGAGCCAAATGCCACCATAAAGGTCGTGGAGGAACTTGTCGCTGTGAAGAAGAAGTTGAGGTCGACCAAGCTGACTGGGCAGTAGAGAAGAAAAAGTTGGAGAAAGAACTAAACAAAATTAAGGATTAGACTAAAGTTTGAGAAGAAGTTAAAGAAGGTTGAGGAAGGCGTTGAGCAAAAGGACGCAATGTTGAAGGAGGCCGAGGCCAAGATCTCTAATCTCCACCATTATGTGATCTCTAAACATGTTAAAGGTTTCAAAAAAGTGTTGAGGTAGGTGGGGTTTTTGTACAAGGAGGTGTCAACCACTAACTACCACTTCAATATTGACATAGACGTATATAAAGGTTGCTTGCTCAACATTGATTAGATATTGGCCGCCAAGGCGGCTAAGCGTGCAGTTGTGACTGTAGAGGGTGATCATAGTGACGGGGGGACTGCCAGGTTGAGCCCTTCTCCTATCGTCGACCATACTATTATTGACGAGATGCAGAATGTCAAGGATGTTGCTAATGGGTTTGTTTTATTTTGCACTTTACTATAACAGTCTAATATATTATGGTCATTTTTGTATGAATGTATTGAACCGTAATAAAATTACTTCTTAGGTGTTCACTTGTGCTTTTTATTTGAACGCTTTCCTCGATTTGCTTGTTTACTCTGTTGGCCAAGAAGTTATTCTCTTTCAAAATTATACCTTTGACGGTTTACATAGGATAACTCGATAGATGGGAACCTAAGTAATGAGTTAGACCAGTATCACTTACATTAGTGACTAAGAATTAAGTAATAGGATTAATCGATACCACTTAGATTAGTGGATGGGAACTAAGTAATGGGTTCAACCAATACCACTTAGATTAGTGGTTGGGAGCTACTTATGGGTTCGACTAGTACCACTTAGATTAGTGACTTGGAACTAAGTAATGATTTGACCAATATCACTTATATTAGTGGTTAGGAACTAAGTAATGGGTTCTCCCAGTACCACTTAGATTAGTGGTTGGGAACTAAGTAATGGGTTCGACCAATACCACTCTGATTAGTGGTTGGGAACTAAGTATTGGGTTTGACTAATACCACTTAGATTAGTGGTTGGGAACTTAAGTTGATGAAGCGCATACAATATAATCCTATGGTAACCCTCCCTTTATTGATGATGTGAGTGCCTCATTGAAACCTTTTCGGCTAAAACCCTCATAGGGATAAAAGTCCAGGTAAGGAAAGAGTACACCGAGGTTACAAGTGTTACATTGATATTGAACAGAACATTAATTGAAATAAAACTTCAAATAGGAGACGTTCCAAGTGCTGGAGACGGGTCCACCAAATAACATTTCTAACTTGTATATGCCTTTGTTGATGTCTTCAAGTACCTGGAAAGGCCATTCCCAATTTGCTGAGAATTTGCTGCCATATTTCCTTGCACAACTTGCCATCTGCCAGACTGGATCTCCCTTACGAAACAATCTCGGGTGCAACTTAGAATTGTACTTTCTAAACGCTCTCTGCTTGGTTGCGGCTTCTTGTTTGTGGGCTTTTTCTCTTTTTTCCACTAACAAATCCAGATTGGTATTGAGGTTGCTATCATTGAGGTCTTCATCGAAGTGATCTCATCGTAGTGATGATTGTCCGATTTATACAGGTATCATAGCATTTGTACCATAAATTAGACTAAAGGGTGTTTCTTTCGTTGAGGACTAAAGGATGCACCTATAGGCCCACAAGACTTCTAAAAGTTCTTTTAGCCATTTACTTTTGGTCGTATATAACCTTTTCTTCGATTCGACTAAGATGGTCTGTTTCGCAGCCTTTGCCTGCCCATTGCACTAAGGATGTTCGACTAAACTTCTTTTATATTTGATACCAAGGACATGATAGAACTTGGTTTGGCCTTTATCGATGAGTTGTCTTCCGTTGTCAGTAATGATGGTGTGCGAGACACCATATCGGCAAACAATATTGTTTCCATACGAACTGTTGTACTTGTTGAGTTGTGATAGTTGCTAAGGGTTCTGCTTGGATCCACTTGGAAAAGTAATCAATGCCCACAAGTAGGGATTTGACTTGGTGATGACTGTTTCACAAAAACCATTTCCAACAAGTGTACCGGTACGTAGTGATATCAACAAGTGTCGTATCCACAGGGATGTAATAAGTATATTGGTAGTTTGATTTTTGGGTTTTTGGTTTTTGATAAAGAGTGCATGTAAAAATAGATAGTAGTTATTAGATAGATTTAGTGGAGTAGGGTCTATGAATTGATTTCATCTCATCTTCTTTTACTACACCATTACCATCTTGTTTACTTACTTTGCAAATCATTCAATATCTTGGGAGTACTCTTTCTATGTAGATCTAGGTTCATCCCTGATACACTAGAACCTAAGGACTTGAAACCGAATGTGATTCCTCAACTCCTGGTAAATGAATCCTTGCTTTAATGTGCAAGACTCTCTCCTCGAGTATCCCCTTTGACTACTAATCAGCACCAAAACAGGTATGATGATTTAGACCTCAGTTTGAGATCCTTCTTTCAACTCAATCCCAACCAGTGAAATAGGATGAGTCATCAATTCATCCACACAATTTGAGACCAATCTTCCAATCAAATCAAACTCGTGAAATAAGATGAATGATCAAGTCATCATTAAGCATAAATCAAACCACAAACAATTGAATGAAATGAAACATAAATACCCAAGAAGTAGAAGTGAATAGAACCATAATTGATTACATCAAACCTTGGCACGAAGGAGTTTAGCTACTCATAGAATATTGCAATGCAATTCTAGTAGCATCTACACATAAGATTTACACAAAGAGCACTTCCCCTGTGCCTCACAGACCCTATTCTATACTACTGCTATGTTTTTCAACCACCACGCAATGCCTAAAATGAGGACCCAAGCTCTTTATTTATAGGAATTTTTTGGTGGTGCTCAGCCACAGGGGTTACTTCACAAGTGGGTTTCCTTATAGCTTAATCTCTTGTCCTAGTTCTTAGCATGTGACGTCTCCTTCTTAGAAGGGTTTTCTTGGTTGCTCAACCTTATGGATTTGGGCTCTAGGTTTCCTTGCAAAGAGGGTTTCCTCATGAGGCTCAACTTTATTTCTTGTGCTCAGCCAGAAAGTCCAAATATGTTGTCCTATTTTTATACTGTCATGGCTAAGCTTCAATATTGTGGCTCAGCTACACACTTGATGTTTTCTTTATTTTTACTGCAAAACAACAAAATATCATTATAATTCATAAAACTCTAATTCTCAATATCTCATTCTGTATCTTAAGCTGAGGAAGTTTTTTTTGTACACAAATAGCACCATTTGATACATGACAAGTGTCAATTTCAAATGGAAAAATTACTTATTTTTGAAACTTATCACTTGGCCTTTTCCTGGCACAAAAGGTTTGATAATATCCATCCCCTACTCTTAAAAGGGCAATGATGTGAACACGTTATGTAGTGGCTCTTGCTTGTTATGGATTATATTTATGTGCTTCTTGTATGGAATACTTTCTTCACACACTCTGCATAATCTTCTTCCATCGTAGGCCATAAGTATTCGTCTCATAATATCCTAACCGTCATGGTTCTTGTGCCGGAATGGTACTCGTATACTTCATTGTGTATCTCTTGTATTACATAGGCGACTTGGTCAGAGGTGACACATTTCCGCAAGGGCCGACTATACTCCTTACGGAACAACTTTTCATTCATCATTGTGTATTGTGCTACCTTGCGTATCCATCTTTTCTCTTGCCCCTTTGGTATTTCACCGATTTTGATATAGTAGATGTATGGCTCCATAGGTACCCTCTCTGCTGACCTGCATGCAATTATCTAGTTCTTTTATGGATGGTGATACTAACACTGATCGAGGTCATACCAACCAAATAAAATAGTTTAAAATGCAGTACTTAGAAGTTAACCTAAGGTCGTCTCCTAGTCACCAATACTTTTATTCAAAGCTTTCTAGATATAATTCAACACAAAGCGGGGTTTGGTTTGAAAGATTCAGATTTAATTCAAATTCCAACATAAAATTAACAAAACGTAATTGCAAGTATTGACTCCTTGAATTTGAATGCAATTTCATTTATCATGGGTCACAAAATTAGGGTTTTGGTCTCACCCAATCCACTCGTTCAAAACTCACTAAGCGAACATCAAAAACGTGTTTCAAAACGCAATTAAACAAAGTATACATCCATTTATCTGAGGCAGCAAAGCTAATTCATTAAGCATGAACAAACTCAACTAAGAACACATTGCCTAATCTGTAAATTAAGCATTAACATATGTAAGATATCTATTCATCAAAAAATCAAGATGAAGAGAGAACAAAAACGCAAATGCAAATCAGAACCACAAAGCTTAATTGCATCTCTTCCAAGAAATAAGCAAGTCATGGAATTGAAATTACAAATCAAAGGTAAACGAAAATACATCACCATCTTAAAGAAAACAGACTGAAATAGTATGCAAGTGTTCAAAAAATGCTCTAAATGTGTTCCAAGAAGAGGAAAACGAAAAACCCAACAATGAGCGCTCTCCTACAATGTGAAAATTGGAATGGGGGAGAAGAGGGTTGTCCCAAAAACCCTAAACCCTACAAAACTCGTGGTCACATCATCATAGTTCCACTTATTTACAAAAAATGTCATTATGAGGTGCAGAATTACAAAAATGGCACTATGGGCTGAAAACGTTGGCCCAATCACTTGAATGACGTGGAAATGATGTGGAATTGAAGCTCTCTTCATCTTAAGATTAATGTCCAAGCTCCAAAATTGTTTCATAAAAATACTTACAAAATAATTATAAACGAAAATTAGACCAATTAATGCTAAATTAATCAAAAATCAGAATAATGGTCCAATGAAGCCCAATTGATGAAAATGCACTAATAATAGAGAATTAAGCACTAAATTATGATTAAGATGGGCATAAAAAGGCAATTGAATAAGAAAAAATAATGACTCATCAAACAATTGTTGTAGTAAACACTTGTATCTTCCTTTAGATTTGGTGCTTACTAACTTGGACAACATATCATCTCGTATGTTATCATTGCTAAGGATGTGTTCGAGTTAGACCTCCGTGAAACCATCTATCATGTCTTGGACTATGATAATATTGTAGTAACAAGGCGTCCTTTACTCGATATTCTTCCTTTAAAAGACCTATAGTTATCCTGGAATCAATGCAACATATCAACCTTTGAACTCTTACTTCTTTAGACAAGGCGAGGTCGGTCATGATGGACTCATACTCAACTTGATTGTTCGAGGTTTTGAAACTGAAGTGGAGTGACTTCTCAATGACCAACTCGTTTGGTTCTTTCAACACTAAAAGTCAGCAAGTTGTGTTCCCTACAGGTCAATAATGAAGTCATCCAGGCATTGTGCCTTTATTGGGCCTCGTGGCTCGTATTGGATATTAAACTCTAAAAATTGAACAGACTAGGAAGACATGTGACCTGCTAAGTCTGGCTTCTGCAAAATCTTTTGGATGGAGTAATCAGTTTTGACTATAATGGAATGGCTTTAGAAGTAAGGTCACAACCACATTGTTGTGATTACTAAACATAATGCTACTTTTTCCACCATTTCATACCTTGTCTCTGCATCTTGTAGTGTCCGACTAAGGAAGTATATCAACCAATGTTCATTGTTGACTTGGACTACTGTTGCACTGATTGCCTACATGAAAAGAGAAAGACAGTTTGGATCGAGAAAAGAGGCAAAAAACCAACTTACTAAACAGGAGAAATTGATTGGTTACCTTTGTAGAACTTGTTACCCTGATCATAGAGGTGATCTTTGATCGTCAAACAGATGAGTGAAAATATTATATACTTAGAGAGTCGTAGAAAACTCTAAAAAAGTGGTTTCTAAAGTGAAAAGACGTCGATTCCATGTACATTTGGACTACTTGGAAGTGTGGAAGAAGACATCTTGAATTGAAGGTACAAGTGTTTATGAGCACTTCTTGTGGGACTCTTCTAGGATATATTTCGATCCTATAAGAATATTTAGCGCCCACTATAAGGCCGAAGTTTCTTGCAAGAAGAAAGTTTGATGGTATCCACTAGAGGTAGATGAACAACAAAAGATAAGTTGTGATTGAAGAACCGAGAAACAATTAAAGTGAAAAGGATTTACTAATGGAATTCCAAAAAGAGCTCACTAAGCTAAAGAAGCGAAATGCTGAGGCGATAGAGGCTTTAAGGGAGGAAAACACTATGATGAAAAGAAATTGGAGGGGACGAAATACGAAACAAGTTAGCATAACCCCACACAGCACACTAAATCTCTTCCTCAAAGAATACTCGATGGTGGAGGAAAACAATCATGACACTGACCAACATACATGTGGTACCACTAACACCTTCATAACCCTTTTCTAGAAATCGTTAGCATCCATTTGTTGACTGGATACTAGAGACCCCTTTGCCCAGTAGTTGGAAATCCCTTACTATAGACCACTGGAACATAATTTGCAGAAGGTGCCCAACAATATTGATGCGTTGCCTAGTGGCAATTTTGAAAAAACAATATCTGATATACGAATCAGATTGATCTATTGGATCTATCTTAAATGTTTTAGCATTTCTCTTGTATAAAATGAATCTAATTTAATGACAAACCAGAAAATGCCAATTGATTAATTTGATACACAATACTCGGATCAAATTTTACCTAAGCCAAATCAACTAAAATGATATATCATTATTGAAATACTCATCTAATCACCATAATTCAACAGAACCTTCAACTCATTTCTATTTCACATAACCATTACAGTTTCAAACTTGATTGATTCATCAATAACATAACTAGTTTCTTTTCGCAATAATCATACTACCCAAACACTTAACCATCATACCATTATAACAACTCAGTCAACTTAACAATTACTTATACATACATAATTAAATTATCACATATAACTTTCTACAACTTCATCCTCACTGCCATTTTCCTTCACAAGGACTTCGCATACAATTACAAGCAAAACATTTGATTTGCATCAACGGGTCACAAAACATATTGAGAAATAATTCAATCCAACCAATCTATATATCAAAAGGTAGATAAAGAACTAAACTTACTAAAATAATAAGTTTCCCTTACCTTATAATAACTTTTTCTCAAAGCTAAACTTCTCTAGTTTAAGAATTACTTGTAATCACTAAAAAGGGTTTCTCACGAGGAGAGGGGTTGAATTGCCCTTTAAAAATTTGTTCAGTTCAAATACTTATGAAAATGATTTTCTTAAACTTGATTGGTCACGAGATTTGAAGCTTGCTTCATTCCTGGATCTAACATTTCAACTAATTGAAATGTGAAAACAGTTGATTAAAATTCTGACAGTGAATTTTATAATATTTCACATGACAATCAAATTACATATATGATTACTATGATATTAAAGGTCAATCATAAAAGTAAGGAACACAATGATTTATTAACAGATTATGCAATTACACCAAAATTATTATTAAAGATCCAATTTAGAGCATTTCTTGAAACAACCAATTAGAACTTTAAATTTGCAAAAACATGAAAATAATATATTTGAATTTCATACGGGTTCACTCCAATGGAGCTACATCCAGTTAGTCAAGATAACCTTAGCTTGACTTTTCACTTATTCAAGATATTACAATATCCTTACAATTGAACTCTTGAAAAAGAAAAATACACATAATAAAAGTTTCTTGAATCACATAACAAATAATCAAAGCACAACAACAATCACTATCGCAAACCTAGGCTCACACCAAGAACACCACATAAAAACAGACAAAGACACAAGGAAGATCAAACCTCAAGATGAACTATCCCTAGTCAATCAAGAACCTTCTTCAACTCGCTAACAAGGAGCAATCACAGCTCTAACACCTCTTGAATGATTTTCAATCAACAACAACATATACTTTTTTTTCTGAAAGAATGAGATTGAGCAAATTTTCAAGAGCGGTTTTGTGTTTTTCAAAATCTCACCTCATCTCACAAAAAAAATTGATATATAGTATGTAAACTAACATATTGAATCAATTGAAAGTAATTCTCAATCAATTGATTTCACTTAGTTAAGTAAAATCAGTTGATTAATTGTTATTTTAATTGATTTAATATGTTATTCACATAACTATATGTGTAAGCCATTTAACTTGTTAAACACCATTTTAACAAATTAAATAAATTCAAGACACACACACAAAGACTTTTATCCTAAGTCAAATTTACACTGAATATTATTGTACTCACAAAACAAAGTTGACAACTCTTGTGAAAAAAAAAAGAGATGAAAATGTGATTCAGAAGCTGAGAAAGGGTACAAAGTTACCTCCTGCAGCCATTCCTGTGGTAGTAGCAAGAACCTCTATAGACAAACAACAAGAACAAAAACAAATGGAGCCTTTGGCGCATCTAACATTTCATCAATCACAATGTTCGCATGATGTTGAATATACAAAATGATAAAGTACATTATTATATATTTGAAATAAACAATATTGCAAAATATCAAACATTCAGTGCTTGTTTATGGTTATGTTTCAAAAATGATTCCATCTAAAAGAAAATGATATTTTTCTTAGTGTAATTGAAATGATCATAATGTGAAGTTATTCAATTATAAACTAACATATGCAATAAGAAATTCAAATTTTGAAATAATAACTTTGGTAAGTATGTTTTTATTTGTCAAACAAAAGAAGATTACATAGGTGTACAATATCCATATAGTATTTTTGATGCCCACACAACACCAAACACTAAAACAAAACGTGAGTATAAATTATTGCGAAGTGGATGGTAATATGTCATACTCATTTTATTAGAATAAGGAAAATTTAAAGAAAGGAAGAACCTCAAAATCAGGATATACCTGTCTCTTAAGAGTGAATGTCCTGAACAAAACAAACATGAAATTAAATAAAAATGAAACGTGAATGAATAAAACACTTAACCTTAGACCTTGGAAAAAATAAACAACTCTTCTTGTAAATGGATAGTGTGGAACATCAAAGAAAGAAGAGATACCTAGGCTTATACCCTTCAAGGTAAGTCTTGAAATCCCCAATCTCAACCTTGTGGGCATGCATACCCAAGAAGAGATTGATACCATCCCACCCACAACATTCTAATTAATTTTTAAAATTAAATAAAAATTAAGATGAGGAGGCATGAAAAGTTGACCAACCTCATGTATCATGGGATGAAATTCATTGGCAAGTTGAAAAAGAATTGGCTTTCCTTTGTCTTATAGATCGTAAGAATCAAACTAAAATTAATATTTTGTTTCCTAGAAATGGTAAAAATCATAGTCTTACTATATTGCAATATTATAGGTTGTTCACTTCACTCATTTAAGTGTTGTATTTGGAGTTTATTATTGGCCTTGGGATATCCATGCCATGGCTTCTAGCATAATACAACTCATGCACAATATTGTAAACCTATTTTTTGTAAAACAGTGCCAAATTACTTCTTTTTTTCCCTGAAAAAAAAAAGAAAATAATAAAGAGAGAGTTGAAATTAAGCACACCTTGTCTCTACATCTACATGTAACTATAGCAATGGGAAAACACCTCGCAAGTTTCCTCATTGTTTCCCTCCATTGATCTTAAGGTTCTTCAAAATCCTCCTCCTTAGAATGAGAATGTAGCCTTCTGGCGCTAATGGTGGCTTTTGCTCAACTGTTAGGTCCATGTTGATCCTGAATTTTGTCTTGGATAGTACCATCCCACCCACAACATTCTTCAAGCCTGAAAAAAAAACGTTTAAGAAGAATGGATGAATCAAAATAGAAAATCACCCTAAATAGCCTAAGAATAAAAAGGGATGAGTGAAGAAAAGGTGAAGATTGAAGAGTGAAGATTCAAATTTCAAATTTTGAATTTTGAATTTTTAAGACAATGACTCTTTACCATACTTTGCAATGAAATGGAAAAGTAGAGATCATAGTACTGCTAAGTGAACCCTATTGCAAAAAAAGGGAAAAGATTGAAAGGAGATAGAAGAGAGTAAAAACTGAGTTGAGAGAGGAAAAGGTGAACCATGAATCCTTTGTAAGCACAACAAATAAAGAAGGAGAATGATGTTGACTCTTTTGGATCTATGCGTCCAACATTTAGCAAGCAACATTTTTGCATATTACATAGCCACGTTCTAGCATATGAAGATGTTAGGTTTTTTCCTCTTTCTGCTAATTCTTAGAAACTTTCATTTTAGATATATATTTTGAAATTTTGTGTTGATTTTTATGTTATTTCATTGTGTATATTTTATAGATTTATAGACAATACCATGATGCAAAATGACATATGTGTATAACTTATTGCAAACATTCCCAAATAAACACTTTTTACTTATTTGTTGTAAATATACTTTGAATAGGAAATCAAGTTATTTTATCTTTTAAAAGACTTATAAGTTTTTGACTCTATTGATTTTTATTTTTAAGTTTTCATCTTACAGGTAAATCTTTTAAAAAAATTAATTATCTTCGACTCAATTAATAAGTGAGTTAGAAATTATTGAAAAAATATACAAATTGATCAAGTTAAAACTAAAAAGATAGAAACGATAATTAATGATAAAGTCAAATAATATATTAATTATAGGAAAATGATTAAATATGTTTTTGGTCTCTTAACTTTTAGTGAAAATTAGAATTAGTCTCTCTTTAAAATTTTGGACCAATTTAATCCCTTTAGAAATGCATGAATTTAGTCATTTTAAACAAATTTTGTTAAGTTTATTTGACATTTCAAACATGTTTCTTAGCTAACATTGAAGCAAAAATGTGTTAAACAGTAAAAACAACTCAAATACTATCATGAAACACGTTTGAAACATAAAATATACTTAACAAAATTTGATTAAAATGACTAAATTCATACATTTCTAAAGTTGATGGACTAAATTAGACCAAAGTTTTGAAGAGAGACTAATTCCAATTTTTAAACTTATTTCTCAGCTAATGTTGAAACAAAAATGTGTCAAACGATATAACTAATTTAAAGACTATCATAAAACGTGTTTAAAACGTTAAATACATTTAATAAAATTTGGTTAAAATAACTAACTTCATACATGTTTAAAGTTGGGTGATTAAATTGGATCAAAATATCGATGAGAAACTAATTTTAATTTTCAAAGAACCAAAAGTTATTTAACTCATATGAAAATAAAAAACATTTTAATAGTTTTACTTAAGAAATTTTGTAGGGAGATACTTAATTTATATAAATTAAATAAAAAAAGTAATATATAAATTTGATAATAAAAAACAATGAACCAATAGAAGCACGCCAACACCTTACTGTACCTAATCGCATTACCCATTGACCCCTCCTCACCTTATCGTATCACTGTATCACTGCATCATTGCCTCAATTCAACAAAACTCGCTCTCCTCCTTTGCCCGATCTGTTTAACTCTTTCTTCTTCCATTGCGCTCGCCCTGATTCATATCTGGTATTTTCTTCTTAGCTTTTGTTCCGACTTGTTTTCTGTATTTTAGTTTATTGTCTTAGATGGGTGTTTCTGTATTTCGCTTAACTTAAAAATGGTTGACCCGGAAGGTGATTGATTCTATGAGGTTGAAATTGCAAATTCTTGATGGTAGGGAGTTTGTTATTTGAGTTTGAGTTATTTTTCAGGTCAATTGCTGCGTTTGTTTGTTTTTGTCTGTAATTAGATGAACCAATGCTTTATGTTATTTGTAAAAGTTTCTCGTCCACCGCTTGTTTGATGAAATGTATAGCTTTGGGTGTGTATGGATATTAAGGTTACTAGGGATAACATTGATAACATGTTTTGATCGTTTCCTTTATTCTTTTTCGTATAGAGGTCAGGGATGGCTCCTTTTGCAATTGCAACATTGGCCACTTCTCACACCTGCATCATCCCAAAGCCTTCGAATTTGAAGGTTCCAATTCGCTGCTCCGCGACTGCTTCTTCTCCTTCTTCGATTTCCACTCGATCAAAAGCCTCTGACTTTGATTTGAGGACATATTGGGCTTCCCTAATGGTGCAGATCAATCAGAAGCTCGATGAAGCCATTCCAGTTCAGTTTCCTTCGCAGATATATGAAGCTATGAGGTATTCAGTCCTGGCCAAGGGTGTCAAGCGAGCCCCACCTGTTATGTGCATCTCTGCATGTGAACTCTTTGGGGGCAGCCGCCTTGCTGCCTTCCCTACTGCCTGCGCCCTTGAAATGGTAATACTCTTTTTGCACCCAGTCGTTTTGCTTTGGTTCTGATGATTTTTTTTTTATTATCTTCTTGGTTTCATGATCCGAGGCATTTGAGTGAATTGCCTTATCATTGACAAGTTTTTATTTTTATTATAGTACAGTTTTATCAGTTATTATACCAGTTTTCTTAGTAGCGTGGTTAGTTTTAGGAGTGTCGTGTTATTCATGTAAATAAGTGTTTTGGATTCCATCTTTTGCTAGCTGTATTTGCATCATAGAGTACCTGCCTTTAGATAAACCGTTAATTTAAGAATACCTTTCTTTGCAGTTTGCATTGTTCTTGAACAAAATAGATTCTCTGAATCCGTATGTTTTGAACTCCTGATGGATACAAAATGGAAATTATGAAGTATGTACTTCACTAAAAAGTAATGGTAGTAAACTGAATGTGTTTCTGAGTATTTCTAAACATACATGGTATAAGTATACTGTTAATCTTATATTTTTGTGGCAATCAGGTTCATGCAGCTTCATTGATACATGATGATCTTCCCTGCATGGATGACTCCCCGTCACGCCGTGGGCAACCTTCAAACCATACCATCTATGGTGTTGACATGGCAATTCTTGCTGGTGATGCACTCTTTCCCCTTGGATTTCGCCACATTGTTTCACAGACTCCATCTGACCTTGTACCAGAGCCCAATCTCCTTCGTGTGATTGCTGAGATGGCTCGCTCTGTAGGCTCCACTGGTATGGCTGCAGGGCAGTTCCTGGACCTTGAAGGAGGATCCAATGCAGTTGAATTTATTCAAGAGAAAAAGTTTGGTGAAATGGGAGAGTGTTCTGCAGTGTGTGGAGGATTGTTGGCTGGAGCTGAAGATCATGAGATAGAGAGACTGAGGAGGTACGGGAGAGCTGTTGGGCTATTGTATGCAGTTGTGGATGATATTCTGGAAGATAGATTGAAATCTGAGGGAGGTGTTGACAGGAAAAACAAGGGCAAGAGTTATGCAGAGGTTAATGGAGTAGAAAAGGCAATAGAAAAAGCTGAAGAGCTCAGAGAAACGGCCAAGGAAGAATTGGATGGATTTGAGAAGTACGGGGAGCGAGTCTTTCCTCTCTACAGTTTTGTGGATTATGCATTTGATAGAAGCTTCAGTGTTCTTGATGATGCTAGTGGATAATGGGTTTTTGTTATTGATATAGTGCTTTGATTGATTGACTAAGTGAGAAGATCGTTGCATTGCATGAGAACTTCCACGGTTTTGAACGCGGAACTCCCAAGTCTATTCAATCAATCTCAGCTTTTAAACTTTCTCGTCCATTTGGGTTTGATATCTTCTTGACTATATTAAAATGGATGAGCAAGTTCTGAGGCAAGGACCCAAAAGGAGGGCATATCTAGTTTAGTATGTCTTGCAGTACCATATTTGATACCGAATTAGCATTCCAAGACCCCAAGGAACTAATATTATATTTTGTTTTCTGACTCTTGTTAAATATGTCCAGCGGATACTAAATGTCTCTTTGATTATCAAATGAAATGGGGTTTACAGATTTGATAACACGGTTCAAATTAAATTTTCTGATAAAAGAAATGTGGTATACACTCTTACTCTATTTATTCTCTACACCTCTTAAGGACGCTCATTTGCTGGGTCTTACAATTTTTGGGGGGTAACAGTGATATGATCTTGATGAGAAATATCACTTGAAGTTCATATCAGATGGCCTTTTATAACTCTAAACTTGCTCTTGAAAATAAAAATTTTGATGTAACACGCTGCAGATGTATGCAATTTTGATGTTTCAATGTGGTTTGTGGACGCTCATAATTACAACTTTATTTAAATACTCTCACATTATCTCCTTTAAATTAAGTGTTATTTCAATATTTTCTTTGACGGATAGTGATAGAATGACCCGTAAAACTTTTTTTATCCGGTGACATGTAAGTCTATGTGGAATTTTTATAAGCAATTTTGAATTATTTTTTAAGTTGTTGATGTTAGCAATTTTAAGCACGCTGGTAAAAGGAGAGACTAGGGTTTCACTCGAGGGACACCCCTTTAGTTTCTTCTTTAGTGTCGACAACTTCTTTTTGTCTTTATCTCTTCTACAAGTTCAAAGAGGAATAATTATCGCCCAACTAACCCTTGTTGTCGGTTGTTGGCAGTTGCGTTGTCTTTCTTGCTCTTAAAGAAAACTAGGTTTTGTTTCGTCTCTCTTACTCTCAAAGAAAATCGCTCCTCCCCTCCCCTCACCATCATCTTCTACCTCCATACACATAGATACGCAAATTGCCAAATTGTCATCGCAATGACCCACATTATTATTTATAGTAATATTTTATCTTACTTGGATGGGCCTAAGTTAGGAGGCCCAATTACCTGGGTGGGCTTGGGCCAAGAGGCTCAATTGCTTGTGGATGGTTAACAACTATGCTAATTAGTGTTGTTTTTTGTTTATATCTCTTGAGAGTCGGGTACATATCAACTTAGTCGATGAAATGCCTCTAGCCAAGGGACCTACAACAAGAGCCATGGCTAGGAGAATACAAGAGGAATGAGTCTTAAATGCGCATGCAAGGCCCAAGATGAACTTCACATGGGTCAAGGAAGATATGAAGACCTAGCCTAGGACTCTTTGCTTGTAAATACTAGATTAGGATTTTATTTTGGGCTTTGTATTTTGGGCCCAGTAGAATAGTATTTTTTTGGGTCATGTATTGGGCCTCAAAGGAAATTAGGCTTTAGAAGTAATTTTGGACCAAAAAGGGGAATTGGGCCAAATGGACCGAGAGTAGTGTGTCTACTCTAAAAAAGCGTAGAAGCTTCTCAAACTTGCTCTCCAAAGATGAGAGTTAGCTTCCCATGGCAAGACAAGTATGACTTGCTTAGGTGGCAAGTCACACCTCCCACATGCTCCTTTTTGGCTCCAAAATTTAACTTTCTAGACTCCTTTTTCTCTCCATTTTTTTGGAGACTCTTTGGTCTCCTTTTGGCCTATAAATAGAAGGCTTAGGACATGTAGAATTCAGCTTGAAATTGAGTAATGAAGTGCTGCCTAAATTTGTGCACAAATCTCTTTTGAGCTCACCTTAGAATGAACACTTCTCTAGTTTACTCTAGTCTTCTTCCTTAGGAGTTGGCCTCACCTCTCTTAAGAATCTTTCACCTACACCAAATCAAACACCTTAAGCTTCTTTCCTTCATGCTTCCACATCCAACACCATCCATGGAGCCTTCATTCTTCATGCAAGCTTCAATGGAGACAAGAAGAAGCCATCATCAATGGTCCAACAAGTATCTGACCAAGGGAAATAATTGCTAAATCTTGGGAACTAGTCATAAGTTGGACTAAGTATCCGGCTCTAAGACTCTGCCAAGGCTGAGGACCATGTGTGAGATTGTCTAAATGGGGCTAAATAGTATCCGACCTAGAATTCTACCAAGATCGAGTACTATTCAGCCTTGGTCAATATACCAGCCCTTCAATCTTTAGTATGGGTCATGTTGAAGGATAAAAGAGGTATAGAATTCTATCGAGGTCTGGTACTATTCGGCCTTAATACAAATGCAATGATTAAGGATTGTAAAATTGATGGACAAAAGGTAATAACATCAATTAGTACATTAAAATGACAATAACTTCAATTAGTACATAAAAAAGACAAAATTTCTTTGTTCTAACATGTTTGAATACCTTAATGAATAATGGTTGTCATCCAATGCATGAACATGATATATTTTGACTTGGGTTTGGGTTAATTTGATTCAACATGAGCTCGCGTAGACTCGATTCAACTTGACATGGGATTAACCCAACTTAATTAGACATGACATTGACTCGATATCTCAACCCAACTAAACTTAGCCTAACCTAATCTGATTTCTCTTAGTCTCATCTAGGTCCAACTCGACCATTACTCAACCCAAATTGGACCCGACTAAACTTGACTTAACATAGGCCTAGCCCAACTCAGTTAAACGCGATCCCACCCTGACTTGACTTGACTTGGACCCTAGTCGACTCGGTTGGACTGACTTAACTTAATCTAGTCAACTCAACTCAACTCAACCAAGCTCAAACTATCTTGACCTGGACCCAAGTTGACTTAGCTTGAACTAGGATGGGGCAAACTCAGCTCAACTTGGTTCAGGGTTGACTCAATTTTACCTAGTCTTGGTGTGGTTAGGTGCAACTCGATTAAACATGAGTCAGGTTCAACTTAGATAAACATGGATCCACCAACAACCTGGCTTTTGACGTCTGTTATTTTTTACTTTTGACATCAGTGGAAACTCCAGCTTCATTTCTTGTTACATATTCATCAACATTTATTCTCTGACATCCTATACCGACTTTGGCATCAAAGTGTCTTTTGCAGGCCTCACTTCCTATCTGTGACGTTTGAGAACGGGTACCCTTTGAGTTTAAGGACGTGAATCTATTGAAGTTTGTTAGAAGACTTTACGAAGTATACTTCGACCTTGTAAGAATAAGTTATATAACTAGTTTTTATACTATAAAAAGTATATAATATTTTAAAATTATAAGCAGTATTTAAAAAAAATTAAATAATTATATCTCAATAATTATATGCATAAATGCATATAAGATATTGGACAAATTTTATTTTTGTTCATAATTATTTTTTCTTTTTTTAATTAAATAAATCATTACTATTTTTTTAATTTTAAATTATATTTGAACGATAAAATATATATTTTTAATATTTTAATTACTATTATAATTTAAATTTATGTGTTAATTTAGGGGAGAACTTATCCTATCATGTTAAACTTAACTCAAATCCTCTTTAATTACTCAAAAGATATGTGACAAGATAAAATTAATATATCAAGCATCTTATTATAATATAAGAACAAGAGTCATCATAATAAACTTATCAAGATGAGATCTTTTTCAGTGATTTAAGATTTCTCCATTTGATATGAAAATCAAATTAAATTCGTGAACCATTAAACTAAGTAATTTAAATTGTTAGATGAGGATAAGAGTGAATCGGGTGAGAAAGATGAGTTTATATTTGAATAATCTTAATATTCAAAAAAACTCATATTTCCTACCAATTTTGTTTTAAATTTTTCATAGAAAATATTTATAAATTTTGTTGTAAAAAAAAAAATTCGCAGAAAATTGCTATCAATATTTTTGCAAAATATTTTGTATAAAACATTTTTCACAATAAATTTTGTAAGAAATATTTGCAAATTTTATAATTTTGTAGAAAATAATTACCCATGAAGGAATTACCTACCAATTAAAATTCTTAAAAGAAATAGCAAGAAAAAAAAATTTCTTGCAATTTTTTTTTAACAAATTTGTAAGAAAATTTTTATGTAATATGAGAATTTTTAGTAGTGTATCTTTATGTTATTTATATTTAGTATTTTTAATTATTATCTTCATATTTATTTTTAAATCCTAAAATTTTATAATTTACTTTGTCTATAATTAAAAAATTGCACAATAAATATTTGTGGATTCTATACGTAAAATTCCATGTATTTATTATTTGCGAAGATTTGCTAGTCAAAACAATTATTAGGTCCATAGATATCACATTTTGAGATATCTTAACAAGAAAAAAACAGAGAAAACAATGAAAGCTTCATTTAATATTCTTATTAATTTAAAATTTAAAATTATCTTCATTTTTCTAACTAACATTCGGAATCAAACATGGATATAAAACTACCAATTACTTGTAAAAGACTATTTTTCAAAAAATGAAATTAATTATATTTAACAAAATTTGAATGAGTTTTCCTTTTTTATTATTTATTCTAGAATTGCAGATCAAACTAAAAAGAAAAGAAATATTAAAATGACATCCAAATTTTGAGGATATATTACATATTTTGTCTCATTATTATATATATATATATATATATATATATATATATATATATATATATATATATATATATATATATATTTAACGGTTTATCTTCTTTTGACCTATCTCTTTCTAATCTATCAAAACAGATTAAAGTAGATATACAGGTTTCTCTTTTCTTTTGTTTAAATTTTATTTAATATATATACATATATTAAAATCTCACTTATGCAAATATTTTTCAACTTTAATTAATTGACATCGTTAATTAAAGAAATTTTATTAATTTTAAAAGCTGAATTATTTAATTATAATAATAATTGTAAATGCTGAGTATTCAAATTATAAAATTTATAAGTTTTAAATTATTTTTTATTTCAATTTTAATAAATTAAAAAAAAAATGTGACGCTGAAATAGCATTGGATGGGAATCCAAATAGTTGCTTCAAAAATAGTATAGTGAAATGAGTTGCATTGTGGTGTTGCCATCAGAAAGCTTTATGTATATTAACTAATCGTGTACGCAATTCTTTTCTTCAACAATTGGACTGTCCTTATTATTTACTTAATATATACATTATCATTTCCTTATTTTAATCTAACTTTTATGTTTTACCTTTTTAATTTCATTAAAATTCATTAGAAGAAACCAATAATAGTTTAAATTATCACAATATCAAGCTACGCGTAGAATAGAAATAAATATTGATATTAACCCACATTATTAAAATTTTTTAAGATTTTTCTTATAAATTTTTGTACGATTTTTTTTTTTTTTTTTTTTTTAGAATTTTAATTTGTAGATAAAATTACTTCTTCTATAAGATTATAAAATTCATAATTATTTTATACAAAACTTTTTGTAAAAAATACTTGATACAAAATATTTTATAAAAAATTTGGTAACAATTTTTTACAAAACTTTTTGTAACAAATTTATAAATATTTAAAAAAAATAAAACAAAATTGATCGGAAATATTTAACTTTTTAATAGTTCGACTGGTGCATGTTAACTAACAATTTTTTTTAACAGAATAATATGGTAAAATTAATTGTAATTTTAAAGATTAAATATATTTTTCAAATTATTATTAAAAAGTGTGTTGCATTCATAAACTAAATCATAAAAAGTGTTGAGTTTTTGCACTATGAAAATAATGTCCATCGTCTTTTTCAAGTATACGTGTCCAGTGATTTTTATGTGACATAACAGAATTGCAACATAGCCTATAATATAATTTCTAGCTATTATTAGTTGGAAAAGTAATTATACATAACCTTCGTAAAATAAAATACTATTCTCTAATAATTTGAAGACAAAATTATATTTAACATTTTAATTTGTAATATTTATGTAAAACTACTAAAATCTATCAATTATCAATAAGATAACGACTTATTTTCTTGAGTGCACCACCTCTACCTTAAAAACAAACAAAAATAATATGAAACAACTCACTTTCCTTAATTACCAACAAAACTTACATCACATCTAATTTTCCTCTTAAAGAAAAAGGTTTCAAATGATAGATCTTGTGGTTATAATTTCCACTACTGATATAGTCTACTTTATATATCAATCAACAGTAGCGTAGCGTATATGTCTTCTTCAATTGAAATATATATATATATATATATATATATATATATATATATATATATATATATATATATATATAGTTTAAAGTATTACTTATTTGAAGAGTATTAAATTTATGAGATAAAATTACAATCTCTCTCTCTCTATATATATAACATACATTTGCCTCCTTCATCTCTGTCTCTGGTTTTCTGGTTCTCTGGTTTTCTCTCTTTCTGGGTTATAGTTTGTTGAGAAAAAAAGCCATGGCTTTATCTTTAAAACAAAACATGATATTGCGTGGTGTGTTGGGAGCTTGTGTGTTGTTCTTATTGATGACTCCTTCTGTTGCTGAACTTCCCAGATTCAAACACCCTCTTAACAAATCACAACAATCTCTTCAGTTTTTGGTAATTGGAGATTGGGGAAGAAAAGGAACAAATAATCAATCTTTCGTAGCTAATCAGGTTTCATTTTCTATAATCTTCCTCTTCTTCTTTTGCATTACAAATTCATCATTCTCCTTCTCATAATAATATATATGTGCATCAATCATCTTCTATCTTCACATCATATATATATATATATCTCAGATTATATACTTTCCATATAACGTTTTACGCAAACTCCAAAATTCTAACCATGGATTTATGAACAAAAATAAACTTAAAAACTTCTCCAGAGAGATTAAAAAAAAAAGAAAATACGATGAGTATTTTGTTTTTGAATCCCTCTTCAAAACTAAAAGCAATGGTGATGCTAACTATTCGGAGTGCAGTTTCGTATTTTCGGTATGTTCAAACAAAAAAAGTTTGTAGTTTCAATTATCTTATGTACATGTAGTTGAACCATTTCAAAAACAAAAACAAAAATAAAAAATTGATAGCATTTACAAAATTTACGAGAAAAATCGATTGAGGCAATTTGAATTATATCATCGAATTTATTTGGTTACAAATTGATAATGATTCGATTAGTCTGAATCAGTTAGTTTATCAAGTTAAATTCGTTTTTTTTTATGTTATATATTTCATATCAAATATATAATGCAGGTCTGATTTCATATATTAAAATTCATAAACATGAGATTAAGCAACCAAAAAATGTATATTTATAGAACCATAGCTAAATTCTATGTTTGTAAAACCATTTTTTCTGGTACAAGATCGGCATCTATCATATAGAAAGTTTCATTAGATTATTCGTGCAGATAAACTTGTTTTTTACGAGAGTTTTTTTTTATTAAGTATATATAATTAATTTAGGTTGCGATTATTTAACCAATTGAATGAATTATCAGTAGTACGTAAGTTTGGTATATTCCATATTCTTCGCATATAGATGCTGATACCATTTTTTAATCACAATCTCTTGACTTTACCTTTCAATTCCCTTTTTCTTTCTGCCATATTATGTTATTTTTAACATTGCTTTTTGCATACTTTTTTAAGTTATTTTTTTACCATATTTAATTTATTATAATTTACAAAAAAGAAATATATTCATTATCACATTTTTTTTATTTAATGTTTATCTTCCAACCCCTCATCCACTGAAAATTGGTTACGCATAACCTAATTTTGATAAGTTACTTTTATATGTAATATTCTACGTATCTCGGCCTTCTGTTGATTATACGATGGACAATGTTATTTTGACATTACTATTTTTCTTAATACCATCTAATTCTACTCCATCATTACTATACATCTTCTCTTTTTTCTAAAAATATAAAAATTAATTTTTATTGAAACTATTTTATTTTTATAGAAAATATTAAATGGTGTCAAAAAATAATTTTTCTTTACATAAATAATGACAACAACATGTTTCTCCATTAACCTTTGCCTTTTCATAGTGGCGTGGCACCTTTGAACTTTGGGATGTGAAAGATATGCTATTTTTCATTCCACATCATCCCACTTAAACTATGGTTTGATATTTTTATTCATATACTAAAGAAAAAATAAAGTTACTATTATAAGCATTATGTTACATTTAACAGGCTTATTTTACTTTTTATTTTTATAAAGATATATGTCTCTTTACTAGAATTTAACAGTCCCGGTAATGAGCATAAAATATATTTGACATTTCGATTATGATTGAATGTGAAACTATACTTTCCAACAAATTCCAGTTACACAATACTTGCAAAAAGAAAATCATATAAAATTAAGTAACAATGTAGAAGTAAACTTTGTCTTCGTTTAAACTGATGAACACTAAAATAAAAGAGATTTCTTATATTAAATATTTAGGACTGATTATCTCAAATAAGAGAAGATGTAATGTTAATGGATATCAGATAAAAGATAAATAAGTGTTAAAATAATTTACGTTAAACTAGATATTGACCAACGTAAATCTATGTTGGACTCACATATATGATATATCGTTATGTGAGACTCCATATCATTTGATGTAAAGAAGTTATTATTATTTACAAAAATATTTAAACATGTTTTTTTTCATTTTATTCTGAATCCATTATCCATGGAAAATAACTAACAGTGACAAGATACTAGAAGAAAAAATTGAAATATCAATGTCATTTTTTATTTTATAATTAATAATTTGAAAAAAAAAATCTGTTTTTGTAAAGTTGATATTAAATATCACTATATATTAAAAGATATACTTTTTTCAGTTGAGAATTTATTTAGCAGATGGGACTCTGTTGTTCTAAGCCCACCATAGTCTGTCAGCACAAAAAAGTCATATCAGGAAAGCAAAAGTCATTAGTCGACAGATAATAAGAAAATTCATTGAAAATATGAAGCCTATCTGTGTGTATATTCCAAGGCATATTCCAATGCAACATAATAATGCTAGTAATTATTCAAATACACGTCTCTTTTAATTTTTAAAGAGTTTCAGAGGTACAAGCAAATATTCCAAATAACATTGTTTAGATTGGTTCATGACAACTGTATAATTTTTTACTCTCTTTTTTTGTTTAGTTTTGGTGTATGGAGTAATAATTATTGGTTAATTTTGTAGATGGGAATAGTGGGTGAGAAATTAAATATAGATTTTGTGATCTCGACTGGAGACAATTTTTATGAAGATGGGCTAAAAGGGGTTGAAGATCCAGCATTCTACGAATCATTTGTTGACATATACACTGCCCCTAGTTTGCAGAAGACTTGGTACAGTGGTAAGTTAACTAATTTTAAATATTAAAAGAAAAACAATTAATGTATTAAATTAAAACAAATTCACCTTCCTTTTTACTGTGGCAGTTCTTGGGAACCATGACTACAGAGGTGATGTTGAGGCACAACTAAGTCCTGTTCTCAAACTGAAAGATAGCAGATGGCTTTGTCTCAGATCTTTTATTCTCGATGGAGGTATAAATTTCTTTAATCAATATTTCATTTTCATTATTCTATAAGGAAACATAGATTGTTGGTGAGTGGTGCTTATTGTCCTTTTGTGTTTATAGAAATTGTGGAGTTTTTGTTCGTGGACACGAGTCCATTTGTAGACGAGTACTTTCAGGAGCCAGGAGAACACAGCTATGACTGGGAAGGCGTGCTTCCTCGCATGTCTTACATTTCACAACTCTTGGTGGTTAGTTACAACTTCCAAATCCAAATTTCTTCTCAACAAAAATTAACTCATTTTCGTATTCAACATTTTAAAATCAACTCAATTCAAAACTATGACATGGCTTACCAACTTGTTACCAAGTTAAAGACATTGAATTTGCATTATTATGTCTTTCATGTCCTCTCATTCCCTTGTTATGTAGGATGTTAATTCAACTTTGGCTAAATCAAAGGCAAAATGGAAGATGGTGGTGGGTCACCATACAATCAACAGTGCAGGGCATCATGGTAACACTGAAGAGCTCAAACAGATACTTCTTCCCATATTGGAGGTAAACAAATCAAATTTTCACATATAAAACCACATATAATGTCTGGGTAACCGCAAGTATATCAGATTAAAAGAAAATTATCAGATTCATAAATCATAACGAGACAAATAGCAGAGACCATATTAAAACTTCAGTTCCCTGATTATTGTTGAAACCATGGCATGAAAATGTACAATTTCTGACCAGTTAGTTTCTTCACTATTGGTGCAGGCAAACAATGTTGATGCATACATAAATGGACATGATCACTGCCTGGAGCACATAATTGACAAAAATAGGTAAGCATGTCTTACTATTAAATGGTTTTGCTTCAACATCATCACAATTCTGACATTCATGCTTCTGTGGTTTGCATGAACAATCCAGTGGAATTCACTTTCTAACAAGTGGAGGTGGATCAAAGGCGTGGTCAGGTGATGTCAAGCCATGGAACTTGGAAGAACTGAAATTGTATTATGATGGACAGGGTTTCATGTCTATGCAGATCACCGAAAGCTATGCAGATATCATATTTTATGATGTTTCTGGCAAACCTTTGCATACGTGGACCATATCCAAAGAACCTAAACTGGCAGCCTGGATATAAAACCTAAAGTATATGTAGAGATACCTCTGGCAGAAAATTCGGACGACTTAAAAATGTACTATTTGTGATGTAAAAACAAAAGAAAAGGAAGTGTAGGAACGTGTTAATGAGCTTGCAATATGTAAATTGTACCTAAACTCCTGCTACAGATATTTAAGAAACAAAGGCATACTGTAGTTTGTAGTTTATGCAACCTAGTATTGAATATTGGTGCCGAAAAATCCAAAAGTGCTCCAGTTAGCAGGATACTCCCATTCCTAATTGCAGAGATTAACCCAATCTGCATAAAGTATGTATGCATAACACTTACATTTATGATAAATCTTGAAACATCTGTTAGTCGCATTTCTCATTTCTCCCTAGAGCACAGTGACTTGAATAGAGTAATCAAAACAAACCTTCAGAAACTATCTTCTAGTTGTTTAACCGGTGCCTTTTTCAAAATTTTTGACCCAAGCTCAATTGTAGGTGATTACCTTTTATTGGATGAACATGGCTCATCTAATTGCACATTGTAGATGGATTCATGCATTTTCCAGAAAGGAAACTGTAAATGAATTTGTTGGCTTAAGTTCGATGCATAATCTTCCCAAGCAGCTACTGCAGCCAGAATTCCTGACCAGTCAAAGCAAATGTACCCATTTTCTTCTGAAAGCGTATTACAGAAAACTTTGGAAGCAAAATCATTATCATTTGAAAGTACAGAATTCAGACCACTGATTTTCTCTCTCTGCACATCTGTCACTTTTACTACCTTGGAATCTGTATTTGATACCTTGTTCAGTAAAGCTGAACCTTTCCAACAATAGAAATGCACAACCTGTTCGAGTAAAGACCATCAATTAGTGTAGTCCAGAAAATTTTCCAAAATCAATAGATTATTATTTGCAAGAAACCAATGATGCATAAACAACAGCAACAGACATAGTTGAAGAAAAATTAAGGGACCATATTACATCATAAAATGCAAATCAAATAGAAAAGAAACCTCACTTTTTAAGTCTCTTAAATAAACTTGTGGGAAACAGTTCGAAATTTTAAGAAGCCTTTCTACTATCATGCTCAAATAGAGTCATATTACTCGTGTTCTTAGAAACACGTCAAGACAACCTTGACAACAGAAGTCCAAAAACGAACTAAATTTAAGTTCTATTCGTTTTAACATTAATATATCAAAAGTCTTGGTTAATGCAAATAGGTTGAGAGTTAACATATACTTCCCAGAAAGCATTCTCCATATGTTGAAAAGCAAGACTTTCCCACATTTATATTGACAGATGGTCCGACTGTTCTACACAAAACATTTTGATAGTCTTCATCAAGTAAACCAACTCCTCTTTATAAAAATCTGGCTTAACAAATTTCTTCTTTTAATAATAGTAATAGTAGTAATAATAATAATAATAATATAATATCTACAATCAGACACATGAGCAAATTTCTAGTTAGTTTTCTTTGCCTTGTCTAGCACGGCAACACTAAGTACCAGTGGCATTTATAAAAACTACTTTTTACAGAGGGTCATAAAGAAGAGCAAAGAGCATGGTCACTTTGTATAGGCTTTTGATGTATTATAATCATGTGCATTTACACTTGATCATCTAATATAAACAGTGGCAAAATGCAACAGGTGCACAGGCTTTACCTGAAGTGCATGCATAATATTGACAAATTCCTGATCTAGCAACTCACTTCCCCTCACTAAATGCACAGGCTTTACCAGTAAGTCAGAGACATCACAGTCATCGCCACTGTCTTGAGAAATATATATGTCATATCCAAGAACATGCAGTCTAGCCCAGCATATATTAAAACCGAACTGGCAATCAGAAGCTTGGCCAAGAGAAAACCAGTACATATTACAGGATGCTGGCAAAGGTAGGTATGAATCAGCCAAGTTCTTATGCAATAGGTGTTGTGAAAGAAGGGAAATGAGCTTCTTGTCCTCATCATGGGAGCCATCACGACTGAACCACAAAGCAACTGTGAGCCTTTCTCCTTCAGTTATCTGATAAAGATAACTTCAGATCAGAAAGAAAGATTTAATAAGGTCGTATATTTTGAAGATTGAACTACCCTTTGCTACCTGATATAATGATTTCACAACAGTTTAGTTCTTCCAAAACAAATTTATTTACAACTGTTACCTATATCAGTCTTAATTTATTTAATCCGTCACTGTTCAAAAAAAAATTATTTAATCCCGTCAATAATAAGTAGAACAGATGACAGCTTTCTGCCTACGCATTTGTTCCAAAAGAAACAAAAACGTACTTATTCTATTATCAATTTTGTTAAAAGTTAATAAAAGTTAGGGGCTAAGTCAAAATTGTTAAGGCATAGATGACCTAATACATTGATTGACTACCTATCGTGTATAGTATAATCTTATATCAATCAATACATTCTTGTCTATTACCACATTGGTTTTACTGATAACAAATAGTTTTGGTTGATCTAATCAAAGCTACTTAGTATGTATTAGGAAAAGCCAGACATGAAAAATTAAAGTCTATACAAAAGTGTGAAGCATTAAATAATGATACATGAAGCTTAAACGATATTATGCAAAGCTCAGACGATCCAACACAAAGCGCTAGACGCTGCACAAATCTTAGACAATGCAACCCGAAGCTAGACATTTACGCGAAGCATAGATGCTACACATAGTCTATCCACGGGTGTGAGTGTCTAGACACTCTCCAAACGTAAATGAATACTAGATGCATTCCAAGCTAAACTGAAGACTAGATGATATGAGAAGAGAAGACAAAGTCTAGAAGACGTTAACATGAGAACAAGAGGAGGCAATATACACATGGTTATCACATGTCACTATTTTGAATTGCTTGACTGTCTACTTGCTATCTATCAATGTTTACTCGCACTCCCAAGATGATTCTAACACAACATGTTATAAACAATGATTATTAAGATGAAAATATCTTCAATATCTCCATAGTGATTAGGAAAAAATATCTTAAGAATCTTCCTATTCATTTCAACATATTTCTATTCCTTATTTAAAATAATTTGATTACTACAGATAAAGATAACGAGAAGATAATTCGTTTGACAATTATCAAAAAAATAATTCTTTATTTCCTCACATAGTGAACGAGTCAGACAAGTAGCATATTAAGTGGGTGTTGAATCCTAGGTTTGTGGATTCCTTGTATGAAAAATTTTGCTAACAAGAATTTCAGGAAAGTGTGTCCCATGTGGTAAATGATGGTACAAGTAAAGGTTACCAGGAAAAGTGTATCGATGTGAAAGAGACTTGTACCTGAGGGAGAGATTATTAGGAATTAGTGAGTTGGAAGTTCTACATTGGGTAAGAATGAGTAAGATGAGAAATATATAAAGTTGGCCTGCACATGCATATTGAGTGCTATAGAAAATACTCTTGCCTTCGGGTGGATTTACCAGCTCCCATATCTCATTCTTCTGCAATGGCTCCATCTCTTCATGCATGGCTAGTATCCATGTGTCACCTCAGCACAAACAACTACCTTCCAAAATGTAGTTGGTTTAAACAACTCCACCTCCTCTGTTGCACTAACACACAGGCAAGGCTACCATCAAGCCCATATCTCTCAGGCTAAAGTCGTTACCTTTGAACAAAGGATTGATTATCAGACATATCCCTCATCGCAATGATGTTGTTCCTTGAACCCTTTTTATGTTGTAAAAAAAGGGGAGAACTTGTAGAAACATGAAAACTCTTTAATGTTCTTTCTTGTCTTTGACACTATGTCTCGATGTTACCTTCTATTAGTTTTCATCTTCTACTTGTTTTCTTAAGTCTTTCACAAAACTTTATATGAGCATTTGTTTAGTATAAACCTGTTCTGCATATACTATGATATTCATATGGTTTCTTATCCATAATTACAATAACTTTTGTCATCAATAAAAAGGAGGAAATGGTTGAGAGCCTAAACAATCTAACCTCAGCATAGTCTCTTTAAGAGAGTTTTGATAATTACAAAATACTAGACAAAGCTTATCTGATATGCATATATACATGTTATACTTAAATGAACCTTTTAGTATGTGTTTTGCACTAGATGAAACACACTATACCATCTAATAGATACATAGATATAGCAACAAACAATCTAATTAACTGTTTAACGTTGTTTAATACCCTAACATGTAATCAAGTCATAACAAGAAATTTTTCCAAAAGATATAATATTAGAAACATGTTAATCTAGGGGAAGGTTAAGACATGATAACCAAGAGAAGTTTGTGTACTCATTTAATCATTTATTTGATTAGTGGAACCTCTTAAGCAATGGTCTTAAAGGAGAATTGGATGTATTTGGGTGAACTAGTATAAATCTACATTGTGTTGCTTGTTCACTAGACGGTCTAGCATAGTCTTATGAAATACGAGTGTAAGGCTCAATTCATATATACGTATGCTTTGATTATCTTTTCCATCTGCTCTGATTATAGATGCTGTGATGATGTTTTTATGCTCTGATAAATGCTCATCTGCTCTGTATATTTAATCATGTCCAGGACCATTCCATGGGTAATCATGGATCCAATCAAGAGAAAATCTTACCAGTAGGTGTAAGATATAAATGTCAAAAGATGAAATATTTAAATCAAGTGGATGTGGAGTCCTCCCTACTAGGTTAAGTTTCCCTGATATATGTACTAAGTATGAGTTCATCACCTAAAAAGTTTTTCCAAAGACAAGATGAAAGTGGAACTAATCAACTAGTGCAAACATCAATATTTTAAATAAGAACCATATAAGCTTTTTCACTGGTTTTATATCGATAACAACACTCACTATTGAAAAACATTATTATATCAGGATGAATTAGTAATGTGTTATCAATTCAATTTCTTGCAGATACAACAGTCATTATCGTTATTCTGTTTATAAGGAAATTAACCATGCTTGAATTAGGGAAATTAATTGTTGGGATGACAATAATCAAGATCAACTTTTCATTAAGGTTTTTGACAAGAGAAATGACGAAAATATAAGAAGCCAAATCATGTTAGTTCAAAGAATGTCTGTTCTTGGGGTCCTGGCTCAGAAGTTAGGGAGGGGGCAATGAAGATTTGATTCTAATAAAGAGCGTAAGAATACAACAAAGTAAATAGACGCTCAACCGAAAAGAGAGTACTTGAATATACCTCATCAACAGAATGAATGTTATGGTCATCTGCTGTGTACATCACAACATCCTGAAATAGACAGTTAAGCATTCTCAAGTTCAAGAAAGATAAACAGAGTGAAAGACTTGTTTTTTTCCTACTTCGAATTATTAATGAACAAATTATAGTTCAATAAAAAAAATTCAAACAACATATGGAACCGCGGGAACGTCCACAGTAGATTACTTATTAAATAACATTATAAAAAAAATAGGGAAAACTCACCCCGGCCTTTGGCATAATTGACTTGGGCTCACCATCCTGGAAGTGAAATACCCCACCAGTGAAATCCTTGCCATAAGTATTTAGATAGCACACTGCCTTTCATGGTATTACCAAAAGGGAGAAAAAGCTTTAGTGTGTAGCATAAAAAATACTCAATATCTTAAAATGGGGTTGATTGGTTGAATGGAACTCACTGAGAAATGGCGTTGTTTGAGATAGGGCCTGTTATCATCACTATGCCATCCAATGCTTGCTCCTTTGCTCCAACTGATTCACAGCACCATCAAACAAGATGGTAAAAATGCATATTAACAGAGAATAATAGCCAAACATTGAAGTGAAGTAAGGTAAAGGTAACCAACCTGATTAAACCAGTGAATTCAATGAAGAGCTCATACTCACACTTGAAAAACTCCTCTAGCCTGTCTTTCAACCTTTCTGCCACCAAATTTGAAAACAAATAAGGCAAATTCAGTGAAATAAATTTCAAAGAGATTGACGAAATTTGGGTGGAAATGAAGTTTTTGATGTAATGCCTCTAATGGGTATAAAAGGAATGACGAAATGGGAAGAATTGGTAGCTATGAGATGGGAGAGAGTAGTAGAGAAGACATTGGGTCTGTAACCCACGGTGCTGCTACTCTTGTGGATGAATTCCAATTCCTTCACCAAAATCAAAATCAGAAAGTATAAAGACCAAAGGTTTTAGCAAAGAAAAAAGAAACAATGAAAGAAAGAAACTAACTCTGCATTCGTTAAGGGAGAGGAAGTTGGGGATGAAGAGGCGTGAATGTTGAGGTTCAAAATCAACCTCGGACATTACTACTAAACTCAACTTCGGGTCGTGTCTCTCACTTTCTTCAAATATTAAGTACGTATGGAATTAGGCATATCGGTTACTCTTCGCGTAACAGTTGCTTAACACCTTTGTTACCAACGGCCTAGGGATTAAGCTATTCAACCGCAAAAATTATATTATATAAAAATAAATAAAAATTAACATGTTATCTTATTTAATTTTAATATACTTTGACGAAATATGTTTTTAATTCCTTAACTTTCGGTACATTTTGAAATTAATCTATTTTAAAATTTTGAATCAATTTAATCATTTATCTTTCAAAATACGTAAATTTAATTTTTTAATCAAATTTTGTTAAGTTTATTTTACATTTCAAACGCATTTCATAATAGTATTTTATTTAACATTAAAGCAAAAATGTGTCAAATATTATAAACAGCTCAAATACAATCATGAAATGCGTACAAAATATCAAATAAACCTAACAAAATTTGATTAAAATGACTAAATCCATGTATTTCGAAATATGGAGGATTAAATTGGTCCAAAGTTTCAAAATTAACTAATTCCAAAATTTATTGAAGGTTAAGGGACTAAAAACGTATTTAATCCTAACCCATGTACTTTTTATCCTAACCAATATATTCTCATATAATTATAAAAGTATATTATTTAAATAATTATTATCAAGAGTAATAATTAGAGCTAAGGTGGAGGCCGCTATGGATTAATAAATCTATTATGATTTACGGTGGTTAATCATGTATAGTGTTTGATGATAAGTATTTTTTTTTGTAAGATATCTCTATTACAAAGGTTATAGAGAGAGTTATAAGTTTAAGTCTAATTCTTAAGAGGCTATTACTTCCTATAAACAGACATGTTTTCTTCCCACATCTCCATCTTTAAAATACATGTTATACTGTTATGACTAATTTATTTTACAATTTAAGTTTGGAATTATATAATTCATAAATCTTCGGCATTATAAAATTTGAAATAAGAAATGTTATATTTTTATATTTTAAATTATATAATTTGGAATGTAAGATTAGTATTTTGGATTATACATTCTGATATATAAATTTTACAATACATTATGAATTGTGTAATTTAAAATATAAAATTTCTTATAATGTAAAATTAACATCATATTTGAAAAACCTTAGAAAATTATAACAATTAATAAAATGAATAAATGGGATTGTACCTCGATTACAGCAACTCCTAAGTAATGATGACAATTCTTCCAAGCATTCTATGTGCATGGCTTGAAGAAAAGTTAGGTTGGTGCGGAAGCAATGAAGATACGAAGGTGATTATGGCTCAACAATGGTGAAATGGTGGTATAGAATTGCTTTCAAAATAGGTTAGACTAACTCTCTCAAGGAAGGGTAATTAAAGAAAACCTAAAGGAGAGCTCTAGTGATTCATAAAGAAAGAAAAAGTTTGGAGTCATCTCAACAGGATTTATCTACTATATTCATGAATGATTTTACGAGAGGAGTGCTCTAAAGGAGAGCATGTCTCTAATGTGACTTGTCTAGGTGGCAGGGTCACACTTCCCATGCCTTAGGATGCATATGGAGAGCCAAAACCCTAGCTTACTCTCCAAGTTAATGCACATCCTAGGGTAAAAATGTTAATCCATGTGTCTCACATAAAGGTCCCATTTCTCTATGGCCAAAACTACATTACTAGGCCCAAAAGTCCAACAATGCCCAAAGAAAACCCTATACTGCTTGGCCCAAAATACAAGACTCAAATAAACCTATTCTAATATTTACAAACACATAGTTATAGACTACATCTTCACATTCTCCTTAGCTCATGTGAACATTAACTTGGGCCTACTATGCTCAGAAGAAGCTCAGTCTTCTTGTATCCTCTTGGCCATTGCTCTTGTTGTAGGCCCCTTGGCTAGAGGTATGTCATCAACTAAGCATAAGGTCTCGAGTTCGATTCTCAACGAGAGAGTAACATTCTTTTTTCATTAGGCAGCGCTGTTACAACCCGAATTCCTTGAGATTTAGTGAGTAAAAATGAGTGTATAAGTTTAATTTAGTCCATATGGAGTATTCGGGTAAGGTGAGGTAACTAGATTATGTTTTATTTTGAGTTTTATTTTCGTTTGATGATCAAAACATGTTTTTAAAAGTAAATATATTGAAAGTTTTGATTTTTGATGAATTCATGATGATTGGAAAACTAGTGTTATGTGTAAAGGAAGTTAACTAGTTATTTGTTTTATATGATTGGAGTTAAAAAGTGGTTTTGGGCTAGTTTGGTATTGAAATCTAGTTTCTTTTGGATTGATAAAGGTGAAGGGTTGTAGGTTATGGTTCTATGAACATGATTTTGAGAAAATTGGATGTTTAGTTTTGATTTATGGTATGATGATGTTGATTTTATTATCTCATGGTGTTTAAAACAATTTTTGTGAACTATGTTGAGATTTGGAGATATCAATGACTAATGAATTTAAATGTGGATGCTTAAAAAATGGGAAAAATGATGTTTTTAAAGATTTTGTTTGTGTGTGTGGGTGGGTGGGGGGTCAAAAACATGTATACTTTTAAATGAATATGTGATTGTGATTTGTTCCACCACAATTGGGGAGGCTGCTCGGAAGAGCAATTTGTTCCACCATAGTCGGGGAGGCTATTCGAAAGAGCAACTATTTCATTATCTAGGGAAGCTTTTCGAAAAAGCAATTTGTTCCACCATAGTTGAGGAGGTTGCTAGGAAGAGAGATTATTTCATTAGTCAGGGAGTCTACTCAAAAGAGCAATTTGTTCCACCATAGTTGAAGAGATTGCTCGGTAGAGTAATATGTGATCTATTAGTTCGGGATGATGCTCGGAAGTGCAATTTGTTCCATTAGTCAAGGAGGCTACTCGAAAGATCGATTTTTTTATTTAGTCGGGGAGGTTGCTTGGGAAAGTGATAATTATGTGCATTATTTGTTTTGCCTTATTTACTTGATTTACTAGTTTTTGGTTTTCGACTTCTACAATTTTGGGTCTTGTTAAAGACCATTGAATTTGGAATGAGTTTCATTTTCTTAGTTAGAATTAAGATGCGTGAAAAAAAATAAGATGCATGAAAGTGATATGGGGAAAACTCTGATTAGGAAATTGTACACATCAAAGGAGCTTAGGAACCCTTTGGGGGACCAAATTTCCTCCTCTCCACCATCTTTCATGTCATCTCATCTATTCTCTTCTATTTTTATGTTATTTTTATGTTCCATGGGGTGTTAAACCTCTTGGATTGATTCTGCTAAATCTATTTATTCATTTATTTGACATAGATGAATAAATTTGTTTATTCTTTTGATAATTGTTATGATTGGTTTTTATCTATGTCTTTTGTCTCTTAATCAAGTAAAAGTAATGATTTCAACATTGTAGCAAATTATCATAGTGTTAAATCTACATAACATAACAATCATATGAGTCCAAGGGTTTTTAATTTTAATTGAGAAGTTACTTTGATTAAAGTAAGAAACTTTCATATGATTGAATGAGTTTTTGCCAATTGAGAAGTTTGTTTGATTAAAGGAGAAATTTTTACTTAGAATTAGTCAAGAAGTTATTTTGGTTAATTATTTTTTTACTTGATATAAGAGGTAAAAAAATAAACATGATTAGGCATAGTAATATTTAATTGAGAAGCTATTTTGGTCAAATTTCTTATGATTAATCTAAAAAGTTTTTACTTTTGATTAAGAAGTTACTTTAGTTAAAAGTGAGGATGCCAACAAATTAATTGAGAAGTTACATTGATTAATTTGAAATCTTAGACAAGAAATCAGTAACAATAATCTTTAGAAAACCAATGATGATTTTCTGTTTTTAAAAAATAGTATAATCAACCTAATTTCTTTACTATTGTTTGTATTATTTTTTTTATCTTTTTTCAATTTTATTTCTTTCTATTATTTATAATTTTTTTTATTTTTTTTATTTATCTTTATTTTCTTGTACTATTTTTATTTTATTTAACTAACTCTTTTGTATTATTTTTACCAAAACCAATTTGTTAGGAATCAATTCCTTGTTCGTTGAGAAACGACTTTAGGTTACTTTGCCCTTACTATATTTGGCTACTTTCTTATAGATAGGTAATATTAATTTGATCACTTCAATAATAGCATTATTAGAAAGACAAGGTTTTTACATTTGTCCGTTGTGACTCGCCTCTCTTTCCTAAGAATCTACTTGATACCCTTTCATATGTTTTATTATTAATGAAGGAAAGGTTCTTGGAAAAAGTTATTACTAAATCCTTTTTTTCGCCACGCTTAGAATTTATCAAACAAATCCAAAATCCCCTTAATGAAATAAAAGAAAAATAATATTGTTGAAAATAAAATAAAAGAAAAGAAAGGGGGAAATAAAATTTAAAGCTAAAAAGGTGTATAGTTAATTCAATTAAAACTAAACTAAATGCCTGAATGAAACTGTGCCATGAAATGCAAGAGTGATGCAGAATGTTTGATGCATGGAACCTAATGGGAAGATGACTTTAACTTTGACTAAAATGGGATATATCTAAAGGAAATATGAATTCTGATGCATGCACTATGCGAATATGCACAAATAAGGAATGATTATGGATCATGAATCATGCTAAAACCTAATGCAAAATGAGGTTAACACCAAAAAATTTGCATGAAACCTATATGACATCCACTGATTGGTATTCATGAAATCATATGGCAACATTAAACAAATATGTGACAACAATGATGTTTTACATAATTGAATACAAATGTTGAGTGCAGAACGTAAATGCAACTAAGTAAGCATGGACAATTTATGAGCATGAGTGTTAAGGTGATCTAAAGTATTCTAGGATGAACTTGAATGAATGGAAATCATGAATGCAACGCTAAATTAGATGAGAATATGCATGAAACCCTATGGCAGCAGGAACTTAAAGTTAATCAACCAATGAATAACCTATGTCTACTACTAAAAACATGACAACATGATCACTTTGCCAATATGAATGTGAATTATATAAGTCTCTGATGTTGGATGTGAATCAGTTCAGTGAAAATATGAAATAACAGAAACCATGTTCTAATATGCATGGAATTCTAGATTAATCCAATTTAGGATGCAAAACATAATTCACGTGTTACTTATGCCACCTTAATTGAAACAACCTTAAAGTGACATCATGATATGGCAATTGCAGATAAATCATATGCATGCTTTGAAATTCGTGTGAGCTCAATCTGATCTCAAACAAGCATTCTTGATTAATTGTTACCCAAAATCAGAATGGTGCGAATATGAAATTCACCAATTAAGGACAGAATTGATATTCTACTAATAACATTAAAACACCCAACTCAGTTCACTTAATGTGCAGGTTCAGGATTATATCAAGATGCTATGCAAATGCCAATGACAAATTTAGGACTTAACTCATAGTAGCAAACATTTCAGCTCATATTCACATCAAGAATTTTGATGCAGTAACACACCCAATTCACTTTAACTCCAAATGCAATGTAAATGTGGTATGAACTACTTATGCAGAAGAACTAATTAAATATGCTTGAATTAAGAGTGCTTATCATGTTGCACCTTTACAAATTGCCAAACAGATTTTATCTACTCCAAGATGCCTAGAAAATATAATTATTGATACTACCAAATACTAGAACATAAAAACCTAATAAAAACTATTGCAACAAATTTAAAACTGAAACAAAAAGCTTAACTCAAACAAATTTACAGTATAGAAACATTAACTATACCTGATAAAATTAAACATAGTACAATAAGCATAAAACTAAGAACAATTACAGTGAGTGAACATGAATCCTTTTACACTCAAGAATACCTCTTGATAATGTGTGCCTAAAACCTCTTGATAATGTGTGTCCACTTTGGGTCACTTGGTTTCCAAGAGGAAACATTGGATTGTGCATAATTGTGAATTTGTGATCACTACACATACTCAAGAACATGAAACTAAATTGAAAACAGGGATGTAATAAAGGGATTGGATTTAAACAAATTCAAAATTTAAAGTTGAGAAACATAAAATGCAAGTGGACCTAAGCAAGCAAAATGCACAAGCCGGAAATTAGAAATGAAATTAAATCATAGTATTTCATTGCAAATAAGAAAATTTAAACGAAAAGAAGATTTCTAAAATCAAATTGGTGAAGGGAGGCTCACTTAGCACAATCCCGAACACTTTGTGCTCATGAATGACCAAGTGTAGCTACCTACACACTAGAGAAAACTGCAATATCTGAAGGCACTATGCTCATTAGACATGGTGGAGAAACCCCATTACAATGCACTTTTTCTCTCTCACCCAAGAACACGAACCTAACTCTTACAACATTTCTCTCTCATGTACAATCTAGGCCTCTCTATGAAAACCTAATTAGCCCCCTTAACCTCATTCAGAAAATTAACAGAAAACACAAAACCTAACCCATTTCTCTTGCTCTTGCACCTGAATCAGGTAACTTGCACCCCATTCGTGGCATCGTTGATTTTCTTGATCTTTCTTCCATTCGTTCATCATGAATCAACCTCCATCTTATCACGAATTAGAATTTCATCCATTTGATTACAACATTAGGCTCATCCTCCCTTGATCACGCATCAAGCTTGCGCTCCCCATGTGCATAAGTCCTGGGGGCGTTCTTTGTTGCATCGGGTTTCACCCCGTGATGGAATGCTTCATGCCTCCCTTGATTAACTCTAGTGAGACGCTCGTTTTGGGGAGATGGGAAACGACCCTCATGGGCAAGGGAAAGAAACAAAACAAAACAAACTAAGGGTGTGTTTAGATTGGGAGAGATGATTTAAGGGAGAATGAAGTGATGAATTTGATGGGATGAAAAGAGGATTGTGATGTTGTTTGGATTAAGAAAAGTATGATATGACTTGCGTGAATTTGAGATGAGAGTTGGTGTATGATGTGATGGGTATGATAGATTTAAAAATATAATTTAAGAGATAAAATTATATAATTACTATTTTACACATAAATATAAATTAAAGTTGTTAAATGATAATAAAAATTCACAATAAAAATTTTATTATTATTATAATTTATTATTATTTATATTTATATTTATTTAATTTAATTTACTATTATTATTTATTTTATCATATTATATATGTAAAATAAAAATATAAAAATCGATATTGTTCCTGTAGAGAACAAACAAGATAAGTTAGGCACAAGCGTTACCTTACCCATGTCGCTATCTCCTCAGTTGGTCTCTTTCCGGTTGGTACATTCTGCTTGGACCCAGGAGGGGTTACCTGCAGAAGGGACTCTCAAGTGAGTCAAAGCTCTCAAAAAGTCAAATCAGGTGATTAATGGAGTAATGAATGCGTACCTTTAATTACTGGTGTCCACGTGTATTTATAGAGTATTAACTATGTATAGTTATGCCATGGGCCGGACCTTATCTTGGGCCCTAGTTTGGGCTGTAAGTGGGCCTGGCCCTAGGGATGGCAAACGGGCCAGCCCGGCCCGTATGTGGCCCGGCAAAAAACGGCCCGGGACGGGCTGGCCCGTCAAACAGAAACAGGCCAATAGTCACAACCCGTCCCGTATAGGATGGGCTAACGGGCCGAGCCAGGTTGGCCCGTCTAGTTTTTTTAATTTATTTTTTATTATTTTGTTTTTTTTTAATTAGTTTTCAAAATTTTTAATTTGTTTTATTTTTTAAATTTGTTTATATATACATATAAATTATTATTAAAGTCATATTTAATCAAATAAAATATTATTTTAACTTTTAATTGATTAGTTAATGTTTTTAATTAGATAAGTTAAAATAATTATTAAATTTACATATTATATTATTCAATTATAACTAATAATTCAAACTTAATTTGTAGGTGTTAATGATTTAAATTACAATACTATTATATATTTATACATTTAAAATATATAATCTAAAAAATTAATCTTTTTAATTATTTATATATATATATTTTTTTTAAAACGGGCCAATGGGCCAGGACGGGCTGGCCCGTACTTTGACCCGTCAAGTTGACGGGCTGGACGGGACGGGCCAGAACAGGCTGACGGGTTGAAATCTTCAACCCAGCCCGTTCCTTTTAGCACGGGCTGACGGGCTAGCCCGTTGGGTCCAGCCCGTTTTGCCACCCCTACCTGGCCCTAACCCAGGCCCTTAGATTGATTATTGTGGGCTCATTGAGCATAAAGAGGGTTTTGCTAAGCGTATTAAGGTAGTCAGACTAAACCGACTACTTCCCTTGACGGTTTGTGTTGTTCATATGCTGTCTTAGGCAAGTTATTCCTCTGAATGTTTATGTTATCGGTTCAAGCCGGCTAGGCTTAGATCAACCCAGCCTAGGCCGATTACTTGAATGTTTTGGTGTATAGGTATGGTGATCGTTTTATTATTATTTCGTTAAGTTGGCTTGGTGTGGTATACTAGTCTCCCAGCCTTGACCGATATAGGTGTCGGTTAAGGGTGATATGTGTTAATATGCTAGTGGGATCGGCTAGGTGTGGTACACCAGTCCCCAGCCTTTAAGTGTGATGAACAATGTTAAGGTTAAAGGCGAGAAAGGGTTGATGGTAGGTGAAGGGATGTCAGGGATCAAATCAAAGGGGTTTTTGCGCCATCGTTTTTAAGACTCATGTCTTTTGGAATGATTGTGTTGATTGGTATGGGTTGTTATTTTAACGGGAAGGGGTTTTACCGTTTGGGATTCTGGCCTATGAATGTGGATTTTAAAACGAGTAAGGGTTTGTTGGTTCATTTGCGAGAATTTTCAGTCAGAGATCTTGTGTGCATTTTCTTGTCCGACTTGTTCCTACTTCCAGCCGACATCTTTCCAGAAAAAAAAGAAAAGGTATGTCTAGTAGTGATAGCGTGTCGTTGTCTACGTCTAGTAGTGAGAGTATAGAGTCTGGGAGGAGTTGAGGTAGACATGTTGAAGAGGAAAGCACCAGTTCTGGGGCTATGGTAGGCGAAATCCCTACGGAGACGGTGACGGAGGTTCGAGAAGATCCTCCAGAGGAGTTGGCGGAGAGTAACTGGCCAGCCAAGGGCAGCTACGGGTGGGTGGCTGCCGACGTTCGTAATCAATCATCCTTATTTTGGTGGTCTCGCCTGTTGAACTCTTGGCTGAATTGTACACCTGTTATCGCAAAAGGTGTAAGCGGGGGTATTGTTTCCTTGGAGAGGGTGAGCGCCATCGACCGTGTGTGCCACGGGCAAGAGGGGGCAACCGAGAAGTTCTTCTATATGTACATGTGCCACTTCTCTCAGCTACATGTGCGGTTGCCGTTGGATGATTTCACCATGGGTGTGTTGCGTGCGCTGAACCTTGCACCTACGCAGCTGCACCCAAACAGTTGGGCTTATATGCAAGCCTTCCGTTTTGTGCCAATCCCTATATTTGCAGCCTTCTCCTTATGCATTTCTATACTTCTATGATACTAGGCCCCGCCAACCGACTACTTGGCTATCTCTAATAAGTCGTCCCAGCATCAGCAGATTGGACGCATTCTCTCAATCCTTCAAGCATTTTAAGGACGGATACTTTAAAGTTGTGGTGAAGGAAGAGGGCAAGTCCCATTTCTTGAACGCAGATGGGAGTACAAAGTTCCCGTTTAGCTGGATGGGAACCCCCTCTCGGTATAAGGATATGGGCACCAACGAGTTGTTGGCGGGGGATAAGGAGGTAGTGGAGACCTTGATGAAGTTTGTTGATAAGTTGCCCACTAAGGGTCTAGTTAGAGTTTATAATTCGGTGCACCCGATTATTGATATTGAAGGTATCTGTTTATTACTTAAACTGTGTTAATGATTCTAAGTTGTCTTAATCGGGGTTTAATATGTTATTGTAGGGCACATGGCGCAATCGGGAAAGAAGAATTTGGCACTCTTCTAGACGTTGAGGAAAGAAATGGCTGCTAAGGCCAAGGCAGCCGGGAAGACTGATGTTCCCAACCTACAAGAATCGTTGGTCGAGGTACACGTGCACGACGGGACCAAGAGGAAGGCCGAGTTGCCGCCTCGACCCGGCAAGGGGAAGGATGTGAAGAAGGTGAGGGCGACATTACTCGGGGCGGGGTCGGTTAGTGGGGCGGGATCGGTCAGTGGGGCAAAAGGAACAGAGTCCGACTTGATTAAGTTGCCGGAGATATCTGTTAGAAAAGATATTACGCAAAACCTCCCAGATACCATCATCAACTCCATTGACGGTATGGAGGCGGATCATATTGTGAGGACGATGATCGAGTTTGGAAGCAAAGCATTGATATTAAGTCGTCGTGTTGGGTCTCTATATCGACGGGAAGTAAAGGAGGGAGGTAGGGAAAAAGTGGAGGAGTTGCAGGGAAAGGTCCACAAGTTTGAGGAGGAGAGAGCCGCGTGGAAGAAAGAAAGGGAGAGTTGGGAGGAAGAGAGAAAAAGGTTGGGAACATGGAAGGTCCGATGTTTGGACTCGGAGGGAAAATTGAACAAGAAGATAGAAGATTTGGAGGCAGACTATGATGAGCTGAAAGAAAAATATGATGGTGTTGTAGGTGAACTTGATGACTTGAAAGGTTGCATCATCCAAGAGCATATCAACGGCTTTCAGAAGGGATTGCGGCAAGCAGCATTTTTTCACCAAGATGTTGACGCCGATGATTCGAAATTTCATGTGAACAAGGATGTTGTTGACGGGAAACTTATCAATGAGGATGAGAGCAGTCCGGACGAGGAGGCGGGGAAGGAGGTGGCCGAAGAAGAGAAGGAGGTGGATGATGTCGTGGAGGGGGCCCATGATGCAACAGAATAGGACTTTGATTTTTTAATGATTTGAAAATATTATTGAGCCTATGTCTGTAATAACTGGTACATTATGTTCGTTATGCTTGGTACATTTCTTTTGCATTTATGCTTAATGTGATTAGTTCTTTGTATGCTATTGTGTATGTCGGGTGTTTGATGATTTGTGGCGTATGTTTGGCGAAATCGATTGTATTTTAAGGGTGTTCGGCCCAGACCGCTTACTCGTGATAAGGGTGGGGAACTTAAACGAATTAACCACGAGTTAAGGGTGTTCGACCCAAATCGCTTACTTGTGGTAAGGGTGGGGAACTTAAACGTATTAACCACGAGTTAAGGGTGTTCGACCCAGGCCGCTTACTTGTGGTAAGGGTGGGGAACTTAAACGTATTAACCACGAGTTAAGGGTGTTCGACCCAGGCCGCTTACTTGTGGTAAGGGTGGGGAACTTAAACGAATTAACCACGAGTTAAGGGTGTTCGACCCAGGCCGCTTACTTGTGGTAAGGGTGGGGAACTTAAACGAATATGAGAAGTTAAATAGAGAGTAGTCGTAAAGTTGGGAACCCTTTGTATTATTCATTGAATCTGGGGTGCCTTGTTAAAACCTCCCTGGCCAAAACCCTCCTTAGGGAAAAAAGACCAGGTGAGGAAAAAGAGTACACCCAGGATTACAAGTGTTTTTATGAGATACAATACATGTTTAACTGAAGTAAAACTTAAGGTGGGGCAAATTCCACGTATTGGGTATTTCTTCCCTAGATAAATGCTCCAGGCGATATGCTCCTCCTCTTGCATCTTCACGTATGCGGTACGGACCGTCCCAATTGGCAGAGAACATCCTTCTTTCTTGCGCTGCTGACCCTTCTCCATACTAAGTCTCCGCTTACAAATGATTGTGGACATAGGTTTACGTTATACTTTCTGACAGCTCTTTGCTTGGCGGCTAAGTTGCGTATCTGGACTTTTTTTCTAAGTTCGGGTAGGAGGTCTAGATGAGTGGCCATATTTTGATGGTTACGGGTAGGAGGTCTAGATGAGTGCCATGGCCATATTACGCTTGTTCTACAGTGACACATTTGAGAAGTGGTTGGCCGTATCTGCGTTTGTAGAGGTCATCGTCTATCATGGTATACCTGGCGGCTTTAGCCATCCAAGGTTTGTCAGCATCTTGAGGGGGGTTGCCGGTTTGGAGATATTGGATATAGGGGATAATCCAGTTGTGGGTTTGGGAAGGGGTGGTATTGTTGGTTGGGTCGTGGGTTAGGTTGTGGCAAGTATTTGTGATGGAAGGCGTAGATAATGTTTGTTGCAATAGGTATCGGTGGCGGCTCTTTAATTTGGTGCTGGCTAACTTAGAGAGGATGACGGCTCTGATGTTGTCGGTCCTGGGGATATGTTCGATGCGGACTTGTTCGAAGGCAGATTGAATGACTGCGCGAACTAGATGGTAATATTGCAAGAGGATGGGGTCCTTAATCTGGAATTCGTCATTTAGGTGGCCCACGGTAAGCTTGGAGTCGGTTTTTCACGTTAGGATTTTGACGCCAACTTCACGGGCAAGGGAAAGGCCAGCGAGTATGGCTTCGTACTCGGCTTGATTGTTGGATGTTTTGAAGCCGAAGTGGAGGGATTTTTCAATGAGGATATCGTTGGGCCTTTCTAACACGATGCCAGCACCGGCACCTTTCGGATTCGAGGAACCATCTACATGAAGCGTCCACTGGTCCTCTGTAGGTGTTTGCTGGAGGTCATTAACAAAATCTAGGAGGCATTGGGCTTTAATGGAGCCATGGGGTTCGTAGCGAATGTTGAATTCCGACAGCTCGAAGGCTCAAGATGACATCCGTCCTGCAAGGTATGGTTTTTTCAATATTTTTTGGATTGGGTAGTCGGTTTTGACGGTGATGTTGTGGTTTTGGAAGTATGGGCGTAGGCGGCGAGCTGCGTGGACCAAGGACAGGGCCAACTTCTCCACCATTTGGCACTGAAATTAATGGATTCAAAAGGTTTGTGCTTTTTATATGTAATGTAACTTACATTATCTTTCACTTGGTTGGAAGTTATTGATATCAGTGGAACATAATTTTATCAAAAAACACTCACACACGTACAGTGAAAACGAGAGAGGAAGAGAGAGTTTCTGCTCAATATATATTTCAATCTAAAATTGATGCATTACTCTTGGTACAAGATTAGCCTTTTATAGACTTTACAAAACATTATAATATTAATTTTAAGATAACTCACTCAAGAAGGAATTGTTAGTAAGTAGTCTTTCAACTTGTGGCTCTAATTGAACGGTGCCTACCATTTTGTGCAATTTTGTGTGGTGCCTACAATTAATTTTACAGTGTAGCTGCCTTCATGCTTTCCAATAAAGTTACATAGCTTTCTCATAAGGTAAGTTTTGGTCCAATCAAACATTTTCTATCTGGTCAAAGTTTTTAATGTATACGGCTTGATTTAATTACTGACAGTTACTTAGTCAGCCAAATTTTACCATTGATCGTGATTTTAGCAATTATATAAGATGTTATCACCATGTCTTACATTAAGTTGAGAAAGTTATTTAGGTTAGTTCTAACGCATGATTTATCGTATGTTCTTATTGGGAATAAATGAGGTGTTATTTTAAGTGAAGAAAGTAAGGCTTTCAAGAGTCAAACTTTTAATTCTAATGATGAGTATTAAAGTTCTGATGTTGATGGAGAAGAGATCTATTTGTAGGGGTGGCAATTAGGGTCTGGCCCGTCGGGCCGGCTCACAGGCCCGCATAAAAAATGTGGGGCAGGCCAGGGTAGTGAGCCCGTAGGTCCGCATAGGCATGCGGCCTGCGCGGGCTGGCCTGCAAGCCCGCATGAAATTTAAACAAAAAAAAAACTTGCACTTGTGTATATTAATTCTTTTATGGACTCTTGCATTAACGTTTCAAATTCTTGTATAATTGGAAAAGACAAGTATTATGTAATTTTTTATGTGCTGCTAAAATTTAAAGAATACATTGTGTATGTCATAATATGAATATGATGAAAATGTTGAATTATCAATTTATCATCTAATTTCCCAAAGTTTTTACTTAATTTTGTGAACTTCTTAAAGTTTCCTAATTTTTAAACATTGAAAGTTTTATCATAAAAATTAAAAAAAAGGTGGGCCGGCACACAGGCTCACGGGCCAAGTGGTATGCGAAGGCGGGCCAGTGTTTTCGGCCCGCATAAAGTACGCAGGGCAGGACGGGCCAACCCGCGTTGTGCGAGCCTTATGCGAGCCGGGCCTAAACGGGTTGGGCCAGTCCATATTGTCACCCCTATCTATCTGTAAAATATTTTTAGACAAATAAGTTTTTAAGAATTCAGAAAGTACTGTATGAGATAATATAATGAGTGATAAAAAATAATTGAGTGATTACTTGATGTAGTGCATCCCGTATTTATAGAGTTCTTGGTCTCATAACAAATTTAGTTACCCTAAAGAGATATTTACCTTTTAAAGAAGATTAGCAGAAACATAGATGTTGTGTGTATCTGATTTTTTAAGTTTTAAGGAAAACAAAAACTGAAAATAGTTTTAAGAAGTAAACGAATATTACACTACAAATATGATAAAAAAAGAAAAAGAAAAGAGAATGAAACTCATAGCAATTTTTAAAAATCTTCCTATTTTGGAGCCAATTTTTCATGTTTACCTATCTCCTATAATGAGCGTCAAATATTCTTATTAGGAACGAATGAAGGTTTTTCAAGGTAAAGAAAGTAAGACTCTCAAGAGATGAACTCATAACTTCAATGATGAGTACTAAACGTCTAATGATTAAAAATTTATATAGTACTGTATAGGATAATTTAATGGGTGATTGAAAAGAATGGGGTGAGTACTCCTATGCTAACATATGTATAAATAGGCATCTTGGGTCCATGAATAGAATATAGGGTTAAATATATTTTTGGTCCCTCAAGTTTCAGAGAAATTTGGAATTAGTCCCTCATCAAAATTTTTGACCAATTTAGTCCTTCATCTTTCAAAATGTGTGAATTTAGTCATTTTAACCCAATTTTGTTAACTTTATCTGACATTTCAAGCGCATTTCATGATAATATTTAAATTATTTACACTGTTTGACACATTTTTTCTTCAATGTTAACTTAAATACTGTCATGAAATGTGCTTGAAACGTCAGATAAATTTAACAAAATTTGGTTAAAAGGACTAAATTCACGCATTTTGAAAGATGAAAGACTAAATTAGTATAAAGTTTTGATGAGGGACTAATTCCAAAATTCACTGAAATTTGAAGGACCAAAAACATATTTAACCCTAGAATATATAACAAATTCAGTTACATTAAATAGATTTTACTACCTAAAATTTTTCTGAAAAAATTATCATATCAATATTTTCAAGTTGTTTAATAATAGATATATCTTTAATAACATATTTAACTTCATATATCTTGGGATCATACTGATTATATCGAGATTCCATAATCTCGAACCTAGTACGTTCACCTTAACAAGTCAAAAAGTCAGTACAAAGTTATTAAATTAACTTAATATACCATAAACGTTTGGTAAAATTGTCTAATAAAGTAATTAATAAATATAAAAATGACATCAATAAACATATAAATATAATATTTTATATGCGTTGTAATTTATTGATAAAGATATATATTTTAAAGTATTTATAACTTGTTTTAGTAAATGTAAAAAACTTTGAACTTTCGATTACATATCAATCATTTTGTATTGTGTATTCTACTATTTTTAAGGAGCATGTAAAAAATGTTATTACTTTAGTAAAAAAAAAAATCATGTAACCAAATATTAGTCAGTTGACTGAATGATAAATTTTAAAATCATGAACCCCATAAATTTTTAAAATAAGTAGATTACTGTTATGTAAATTTTATAATACTAAAAAGTAGTTTGAGTGCTTTTAAAAATCTACTAATATAAATAATTTATCAATTTCGTAAATTCATATATTAAAAGGGACAAAAGTAGTAACGATCTCAAAAGTTAGCTTATAACCTTTTGTGCTTTTGTAGAATACTAGTAGAACAAGGATGTTAATAATTGTTTGGGACTTGATAAGGAGCAACGGCTTCTTCCTGGACTTCTATATAAACAAATGTTCGTTTTTGTTTTTTTAACTGCTTAATCCAAAAATAGAAAGTAACTTCCGGCACAATCCAAAAATAAATAATATCTTCCAAAAGTTAAAGCATTAAGTAATTACACAATTCAGAAATTGTTTGACTTCTAAATTACACAAAAAAACAAATCAGTGAAGAATCCAAAAATCTTTTGTACGAAGAAATAATGACTTCCAAATTGCACGATTTATAAATCGTATTTTACTTTGAAAAATTGTAGGTTTCTAAAATGGTGGTGTATCATTACAGTTAATTACGTAACTGACAAGTTTCAAATGGGACTGAACCTATTACTAATTTTACTTACCCACTTCCAAAAGAATATTTTGCCAACTTGTATTTGCGACTAAACAGGCCATTTTTCATGCTTTGAACACACACACTGCTACTACTACTAGGAGATAAAAATTAATAGCAAGTGGCATTAAAATAAAATAAGATAGGAAAGACCAAAATTAGTATTAAAAATGCGTTTCCCTTCGTGTAAGAGTTGATATTTGAAGACAACCAAAAAAGAGTGGAGCAATGGAGCAAAGAAAGGATTTGTAGAGAACCAAAAGTTCTACCTCCTTCCCTTGTTATCTCCAGCAGTATGATCACATCTCGTGTTGCCGCCCTTTACATTTCTCTCAAACTCAACTTAAGTTCATAAGCTTTTCCTCCCTCTCTCTCTCTCTCTATGTACGTTACGCAGCTTTCTCCTTGCTATCCTGCCATGACTCTTGGGCTGCTTCATCCTGAGGTCCATCAGCATGGCCATTGCATTCTTGCTTTTGCACATTTCCTTCTGGTGAAGTAGTAGTAGTAGTACTATTATGATTAGTTTTCCCATTCTCCTTCTCCTGCATGGTTGGAGTTTCCATGCTTGGATTCACTTCAGCCAAAGTACCAGCTGATAACTGTTGCGATGAGTTACCGGACCCCGGTGGAGGTAGAAAGACTCCTGTGCCGGGAGCAAGGAGTCTTGGAGGAGGAGCTGTTGTCCATCCGGCGGAACCGGGTGGGATTGACACAGGTGCAGGAAACGGCATGGGAGGTACAACTGGAGCAGTAACAAACAATGGTGGCATGCCAACTTGAGCTGGAATTTGTGGTCGAATGGGAGGAGCTGGCAGTACTCCAGTAGTTGGAAGTGAAGCAGCATAATGCTTGGAGCCTACAGGATGACGAACATGAGTGGGAGATCGGCTTGGTGGCGGACCCCATTGAGAAGATGCTGCTGCTGAGAAAACACGCTGAGCGTCACTTGGTACTGACCTTTTTGGTTGGAACTTTGTGAAGGTAACAAGTATGCGTTGCTTGCGTATGGAAGGAAGAGCATGTTTCGCAAAATCACAGGATTTCCCTTGCATAGCCAGAAGGGACCTACAGAAACCAGAGTCAAACAAAAATCATATATATCAGATCTCAAGAGTAGAATCAGCATAAGGGGTGCTCAAATTTCAGATTATATTACACATGTATCGTTGCGGTAACTAGAAACAAATTACAATTCTTATAAATTGCAACTTGGCTAAGATCATACTCTTTCCAAACAATATTATATCATGTCATAGTAAAAGACAACGTTTGGAAGCATTACCCTGGAACGAGAGAAAGCTTGAGACTGCCCCTGTAATCCCCAGGATGTTCTGAGGCCATTAATCTTCCAAAAGTTATTTCACATTCTGTAAGAAAAAGGATGTAAACGGGCCTTCCAAACCATGATGGCCAACTGTGGGGCTGTGAGTGATCACCCTATGGAGAATTGTGTAACCATATTGGATTAGCAAATCTGATTGCAATAATACCACAATAAATAGAAAAAGTAGAATGCCAGCAAAACATTATTTGCCACTCTTTTCAGAACACCATTTGTTACTGAATAAAATTCATATGGGACCTTCCAACATGAATTTCACCCAATAATAGAGTTTTGAAACTAATGTGCGCGCCGGTGTTGCTAGCTTTTCACATAAAAAATAGAATGTTAAAGAAACCAACCTCATTATAGAAATCCACAATGCAACAATCAGGCTTCACAGTCATTACTTGTGATGAAACCATACGCTCAATAATATCTTCAAACAAGGAAGGTATAGGTTCCACATTCATATCTGCCAAATTCAATTAGTAAAACATAATAAAAAATTAATACAACGATGGCAAAAGACTGCATGTAAGAAACTTTTGCAAACTATAGTAGATTGATCCAAAGAAAATCACACAATAACATGCCTTTGGAGGCTCCTGTCATGTTTTCCCCTTCTGCTGGGGCATCAGCAATTGGAACACCCAACTGAATCATTTCCCTTCCATGCCCTTTCATGGGCCTTCTTGAAACTACATATGCCTGATTTCCTGCTTATAAGAAAATATTCAGCAACTAAAAAACATATTTTTAAAAATAAAATAAGTTTGCATGATCTATGGTGAAATCATTTCCCAGCAGGAGATATAAACATAAAATTTAAGAATCATACTGAACATCAACGCCTATGCATTACAAGTGCCTAGTTTTTCAAATTGGGCATCAACCAATATGAATATCAGATAAAATACGGTGATGTGTATTCTTTTTTGCTCCTTATCTCCTTATTTGTCCGCTGCAAACCTTACTGTTCAATTCCTGGGTATGCTAAGGTATTCTCTTTGCTCTTCAATAGTTCAATATTTTTTTATCATTGACAGACATGAATGATATATTAACATCAATGATAGCAATAGTCAAGAAATAGAAGAATGTCACAGTACTCAGACAATGCAAACTGTTCTGCGGTACGCTTGTACAAAATATTAAGGGACCAAAGTATGTTATCTCTCTCCTCTTAACTCCTATCCACAGAGTGAAACTGTGATGCATCTGCTAATGCAAGAAGCTCCACATTGAGTGAAATAGACAACTTAATGTCAATACTCATGACACGTATACTACTCTACAATTCTTATTAACCAAGAATAGTGCAAGCTGACTCTTTGCCCATGACTATTCAACTACTGAGACGAACCAAAGAGAAAATATATACAAGTCAACCACATCTTTTCACAGAAACTTACAACTTAAAGAACATGGACAAAGGACCTGCTGGCAAATTGCAACACCTATTTCCTATCAATAAAAAGTCCTACTAAAAAGGGAAACAGTGACAATCAAGTACATTTACCTCGTAACTGTCCTTTTTTCCCAGAAATCCTTAGATCATTGACCAATGAAACAAGGTTTGAAACTTCAGTGCTATCAAATAAATCTTCATACAACTTCAGTCCATCAGCCACATTCACCTAAAAGTGAAGAAAGAAAATGGGACATCTTAAATATAGAATATAAAAGATAGAAGGAAAATAATACAAAACTTATGAGAAGGCATATACACATCATGAAATAATCACATCAACAAAAGTAAAGAGATATTTTAAAGGACCCTACCATCTTCCCATCAATCATTTCATTGCCAATAAAAGTCTTTGCTATGGTAGAAAAACTTTGGCTTTGATGTTGACTTTCCACAGAATCAGAATCATTCCCTGGAAACGCATTTCACAAGAGTTAAATATCTTGTAACTAATAAGTATGCAAGTAAAACAAAGAAATTTAAGAAAAAGGACCAAAATTTAAAAAAAAAAAAAGTACTAATTTCAAAGAATAGGTAAAAAAGATTTAAGAAAGAAGAATTTTTAATATAAAATTTAAAGTAATTAATAATTAGAAAATGTTAAAAAAGTACTAAATAAGGGTAAAGTCATATACTACCAAGGGCAAAAGTGCAAAAGAAAAGCTGTCTTCACACTCATCAGTACAGACAGATTTTACAATATAAGGATAAGGATTACTGATAAACATATTATACAAAAAATCTGCATAGAAACACAAGAACTGTAAGCTGACTCCATCTTATAAGTGCATGAGAATTAATTAACGGTGTGCAGTCTATATCAAACAAGGGGGTCAGTTCGTACACTTCTGTTATTTTGTACCCAAATTTAAGTACATCACATTCATGTCCCAGAAAAGGAGGTTTGTACAGTTCAAAAATAATTTCACAAATCATGAATGCAATACAACTAGAGTCACTCTGCTGCCCTCAACTCTTTTAAGTTAACCATGACATTAAATATATCTTCACTATCATCATTGTGAGGAGGAAGAAAACCTTTAGAATTAGATATACATTCATCATTTACAACAACAGCTTCAGATTCTAAATTGGACAAATATACTTCAGAACACCCTGTGCTCTTAAAGTTGCCATCAGTTTGATGCTTTATAATAGAATCTTCTCACACAAGCAAGAGAGCAAAGAAGTTAATAAAGTGCAGGCATTTCTCGTGTGTAAATGATCAGTGAACTTATCCTCTATTTTCCATAAATAGGATGGCAGAAGGCACCAGATCATAAGAAACAAAAACAACAATCTTGATTTAATGAACAACCCTTCGAAATATTGGTCAGAAAAAAAATCAGAGTCTTCTATGATTTGTCTTTTGCATGTATTCCAATTTAATAATAGAACAGGAGTCTTTCCACAACGTTGAATTAAAAAAAGAGGCTCCTTACTTTCCCCGTATCAGAACTGTGTTCTTCTATGCAAACACATGCATAAAATGATCAGAACCGTTATATTTGGAAGGCCCGGTAAAAGAAGCCAAGTTGAACAAAACTGCTTACTTCTAAATTGCACCAGTAACACAAGGCTGATTCAATTAGTTTTCGTGAATGCCCCAGAAACTCGATCATTAAGCCTTTATCACATATTGTTTGAAGATTATCAACAAAGAAAGGTTACAAACAACTCAACAATACACAAAAGGCTGTAATAAAGACAATAACTCAGTTCTGGATTCACCATGTTGTAGCATAAACAAAACAATGCGCAACAAACAGATTGATTGAGCCATTCTTACCTTTCTTCTCCTCGGCAGATGTTAAACCCTTATCCCCCACTTTCTCAACCTTGCTACCAGATTTACGTTCTTCACTCTTCTCAACAGTTGGAGTCCCTTTCTCCATGCCTCTGGGAAACGTGGCATTTCCATCGTGATTATAAGACTCTACACTAGAATTATAACCTTCCTTTGCAGGATCAAACCTATTCCCATACCGGTATCCCGGACCAGGTTTCCTAACTTCCTTTGTACCCACTTTAACTGGATCCAGAGGCCTCTGTTGCCTCCTCCACGCCACTTGCTGCAGTGCATACGTGACATCAGCCACAGAAAAGTATTGCTGCATAAGCAGGACCTGGTTCCAATTACACCGCCTCTGCTGAATGGCCCCAATGACCATATCATACTCCCCAGGGTCCCCAACCACACGTAAATGGTGACATAGGGAGTCTATGATAGCATTGGCAGCAGCGAATTCGCTTCGCAGCCAGCCAATAAGCCCGTCCCTCTCATCAACAAACCATTGCTGGCGGTAATGGTGCTGTTGGATCTCACCGCCAGCACCGCCACCGGCACCACCTCCACCATTTGGAAACTGCATTTTGTCCGGTATTACCACATTTCCCGATGGCATTGCCATGAGAACTCACTACAAAGAATATACTACAACCGCATATAAAGCATACCCCAGCACAATTAGATCTAGATAAGGAAACAACGAGTCTATAACAGAAAAAAGAAAAAGAAAACAGCGCAATTCAAGAGGACCCCACTAAATGAAACGCAGAATTCAGAACAATTAAAGCAAAAAAAGCAAAAAAAGCAGCAAACTTGTTCAGAAACAAGATCACCCAGAAATGATTCAGGCCAACAAAGAGTGAAAAAAACGGTTAATATGAAATGGGTTTGGCGTTGAAATCTATAAGAGCGTTAAGGTAAAAATTGTTGAATTGAGTAGATCTGGGTTTGAAAAGGGTGAATGTTAGATTGAAAGTGAGAAGGTGGTTGAGTTGGGGTGACGCAAAGGGAGGAGCTTGAAGAGGAAGATCTAGGGTTAATGAGGAATGTGGCACAAAGGGAATGGCTTATTGATCACGCATGTGTTATAGTCTTAAATGGTGGCTCAAATTCACAAGTAGCGACACACCACAACACACTCTCTATTTGTTGCTGTGCATCTGAGGACTGGTGGGTGCTGATTTTGGATTTTACAGAGAATATTCTGGAAGGAAGTGGGGATTTTGGTCATTGCCCTTTCTATATTTAGCCATGGTGGTTTGGGTTTAAGTCTTAAAATAAACAATAACTTTTTAAATTTGTTTATTTGAAATTTCATTTTTTGGAAAAAAATATATCATTTCCAAAATTACAAAAATCAGATTCTTCGAAATTTAATTACAGAAATTTGTAAAATAGGACCTATTCTGACCTTGGGCTTATTTAATAAATAAAAATTAATTTTTATGTAAATTTATAATATATTTTTATTGTTCCACACGTCATCATGAATCTATTTTGAGATCTTTAAAAATTTTAAATAGTTGATGAGATACTTTAGTGATGAAATTTCTCTTAATTTGAACTTCATGTTCTGATTTTCACTTAATTATCATATACAATAATAAGACAATTAAACGTTAATATATGAAATGCAAATATAAAAATCTCCACATACATTTTTACCACAAGTTTTCTTTAAATAAAACCTAAGTAGTTAACATCTTAATTTACATGCATAATAAGTTAGAACATGTTACCTTAAAATGTTGCCTGAAAGGATATTTATCCTTTTCGGGTATTGCTTTCCATGTTGATTAAGGATGAAGAAACTTTTGTTTGTTGTGATAGCTTGCGAAACAACTATAGATGGAAGAAATCTAAAAGTCATGGAAAAATGTCACAAAATTAAAGAACTTATATAGAAGTCTAACACATATTAACAATTTAGAATCTATCGCCCTTCAAATTAAAGTTGATTTGTTGTCAACAAATTATAAAACAAAACCTTTGAGTGAATTCATTAGGACACTTTTCTTAGTGTCATTGGGCTGATTCAAATTAACACAGAACATTACTCACCATTTCTTTCGTGCACACAATTGTTCCATTTAAACAATATGTACACCATTGTTTAAACCTTAAACAAATGTAAATCAACATGTGGCATATCTTCATCGTGTAATGTCCAAATCCAATAATTTGGTATGAACCCTTTTTCTTTATAAAGGTGAACTTTAACAATCTTATCTGTTAAAATCTTTGTACAATCACATTTAATGTTATGACATCTAATGCTTCCTTCAAGTTCAAAATATTTAGATTGTCTTGTTGTTGAGACAAACTCTTCAACGCTTATTACAAAAGACTCATTCAAGCCTCTTTTACCACTATAGCAATGACCATATATTCAAGTACGATAGAAAGAAACATCGTCCATGTTTTGGGACAACAAATATAACATAGTGTATTAAGGCAAATTTTAATCTATACGAGAATCAATACCTTCAAGTGAATTCAAGGAAATGGGAGGTATATGAAAATGTTAAATCAAAGTAGAATATATCTCTAATTCTAACAAAAAAAATCCTAATCAAGCTAATCACTCATCATTTGTTAATAATGTATTAATAAAGTGTTTTTAAAGACGTTTTCAAGTCTAATTAGTATTTTTGGTTCTATAATAGCTTTCGTTCTACAATGGCTTTTAAATGTGTTTAATTCCTATATTAATCTGCATCATTGTTCAGTGGTTTAGTTTTAGTTCATATTTGCATAGTTGTAATGGTATTTTCCATTAGGTGACCCAATTTGTTAACTAAAATCTATAGAATACATTTTTTGGATTATTTGCTAAGTATGGTGGAAAATATTTGAAAAACATTTAGTTAATTGCACATGATATGGATTTGTTTTATTTATTTACTAATTTGCTTTGAATTTATTGACACTTGTCACATTATACTATAACCCACCATCACTCACTTGTGGATAGAGAAAATAGAAAAGGATTTCATTGAGATCACCAACACAAAATGCAATCTCAATTGAACATTGGTCCTAATAATGCTACTTGGACCTATAATATAATATATAATTTGGATTTAATTAAAACTTGCATTTCATATCAATCCATTTTAAAATAATGAATATTTTAGGTATACATTCTTGGTAATAGTTATACACAGGTAGGGCTGTACAAAAATAACTTAATTGTATTGTACTTAAGTTAACTGTACTATTTTAAACTAAAAATAACTGAATTATTAACAGTAAAATAAAACTGTACTATTTTGTAGTTAAAGTTAGAAAAATTGTACTGCAAACAGTTAACTGTTCACATCCAGTACACTGAAGTGTGATTTTTTCTTTCTCTTCGATCCCAATCAGTCCACACACACTTCTTCTTTTTTTCTCCACCGAGATTCAACCACGACCAAGACAGATCCTGTCTCCGTCGCCTCGCCGTCGTCGAAGGTTTCGCCGTCGTCGAAGATTGTTGTCGTCGAAGGTGATCTCTTTTTATCTTTAGGTTTTCATTTCGCTTCTTCTTTTTTCTCCAATTCGATCATTCTAATCTTTTATTGGGATGAACCTGTTAGGGATTTCTTCGTCAACAACATGAAACCCAGTTGAGAAACACAACCCTGTGCACTTCAGATTTTACTGTCTCCCAATTAGGATTTTTGGCTTCCAACTTCAGGTCAGTGAAGTCGATTACTGGAATAGATATGCTACATATTAAAACATTTATGTTGTTCTATTATATTGTTGTGATTTGAACATTCTATGCATTAATAACTTGTGATTTGAAACAACCAAACATATCAGGCTGACATAGAAAGCAAAATTAGTTGGGTTTCTGGTTCAGGCTCTGTTTTAGGCTTATGTTATGGAGTTTTTTACCAATCAATTTGTTGCAAACGTTGAACAAAATAGGTTGGGTTTCGACATCAGACTCTTTTTTGGGCTTATTTTAATGTAATGATTAGTATAAAAGGCAATGCTCATTTGTGATTTTGAGTTTTGATTGAATGGTAGAATGCTCAGCAAACACAACAAAAGCCTATACTCAGTCCAAGAAAACACAGTTGTTAATTATTTGCTAAAAGGATTAATATACATTTCTTTTTATCAAGTCCCTTCAATGTTTTCCCATACCAGTTTTGTTTTCTTATGCTTCTAAAGCCTACTTTTCACCACTTTTTCTTTTGCTGCCACCATTGATGAAAACCAAGTGAGGGAAGCAAGTGCTTTACTTGAGTGGAAAGCTAGCTTCGAAAACTAAAGCCAAGCTTCTCATCTTTTCCCAATCTGCTAACTCTGGATGTTAGTAACAACAGTTTCAGTGATACCATTCCTCACCAAATTGCTAACTTGTCCAGAGTTTCTGAGTTGATAATGAATACAAATAATTTTAGTGGTCCAATCCCCATTTCTATGACCAAGTTAACTACCTTGAAGATTCTAAACTTGAAATACAATAACATTTTTGGCCCTCTTCCCAAAGAGATTGTAGAATTGAGAAACTTAGAGCGTTTGTTATTTCAATCAAATCACCTTTCTGGTACCATTCCTCCAACGATTGGAAGGATGGCCAACCTGGTTGAACTTAATATGCAACTCAACTCTATCATTGGTACAATCCACCCTTCAATTAGAAACTTGACAAATTTAAAATTCCTCAAGCTCCAACAAAATAGTCTTTCTGGCCCCATTCCACATTTCATAGGAGAGATGACCAATTTGCATGTTCTTGAACTTGATCAAAATAGTCTTACAGGACAAATTCCTTCCAATATTAGAAACTGGACAAAGATGGTTAATCTGTCCCTGACCCGTAACATGCTTTATGGACAATTCCTCCCTCCCAACCTAATGTTAGGAATGTTCTGTTTTCTTTTTTCTGAAGTGAATAAGCGAGCACAAGATATATTATATGTGTTTTGAAAGTGATCATAAAGCTCCCCATTCAGCAATCCTCTCCCAAGATAGATCTCCATAATCTCAATCCCCAAGTGTTTCTTTCCCTGTTTCCAATGTTTGGTGTTTGATTACTTTGGTTATTAGGTTGTTCTCTTTTGATTTCTTGCTCCAGAATAAAACCATTATTTACTCATGTTAAAAGAATAGACACAAGTGGGCTATCTTGTGCAAATATTGTTGAGTGAGTATAAGCTTTTTTTACTCCATTTATTATTCTTTGGTTCTAACGATTATACTCCAACCTATTCTAGCTTGCTTTTACGTGAATTTAGACCATACAAAAGTTAAATGGTTAAAGAAAAAATACTAGGAAATTCTGTAGAAGTCAAAATAGTACTATTTTTGTATTTTTTTTTCCATTACTTGATATAAACTTTGAAGGCCTTGTGTATTGATTGAACAATGATGCTTTTAGTTGAAGAAAATCATTTTATCAATGTAATTAGTGTAAGTATGTGTTTTGATCTAAGTGCATGATAATCATATGTATTAAGATGTATAAATATTTTGATTTTGGTGTATTGAAGTATGATGTATATTTCAAGTATTATTTCCTAAGCACTTTCAAATTATAAACTTTATATTATTATTGCGTATTACAATCATATGTAATTAGTGTAATTCGGTTCAAAATAGTGTAATTCAGTTCAAACATAGTGCAATTCAGTTCAAAATCAATGCAATTCGGTTCAAAAATAGTACAATTTGGTTTAAAAATAGTGAAGTTTATTCAAAATTAGTGCAATTCGGTTCAAAAACGGTTCAAAAATAGTGTAGTTAAGTTAAAAATAAGTGTAGTTCAGTTAAAAAATAGTGCAGTTCAGTTCTGATATAGTACAGTTCATAAAACAGTTCTGTTTATAACAGTTCAGTTCATATTATAATGCAGTGCAGCGCAGTGCAGTTCAGTCCAATTTATTTTTAAGGAAAATAGTTCAGTTTAGTTCGTCCGAACTATTTTTCAGTTCAGTGCAGTTCATGCGAGCTGTTTTTTAGTTCAGTACAGTTTTTGGTAGTTCAGTGCAGTTTGATTTATTTTGCCCAGCCCTATACACAGGGCTTTAAAGTAGGGGCAAGAACGTTAAAATCTAAAATGTCATACATGAACTAGAAAGTTGACAAGTAATTCATTTTTGTAATTGACAAGCCACACATGGCTTCAAAGTAGGGGCAGTCCAAAACCAATGAACTAAATTACAAGTCAATTGAATTACAACATGTGAAACAAATCCAATGAATAAGAATACCATAATTGCAACAATGACAATCATATTTTGTCTTTAAACATGACAACCATAACTGATGTAATGAAATGAAAACTATACTACCATGGCCAAACTAAATTCTCAGTATATAAATGTTAAACCTACCAAACTAAATCCTTAATATATAAATGTTAAACTAGAGGTGTTATGATGTAGGACGATTTCAATCCAATTGAAAGTCGTTATTGCACCTAACGATTTCTTTCAAATTGAATGTTGTCACCATGCATGACGACTTCACTAGTTTAAGATTTTGTGGAAAAGTTGTCCCTATGCCATACGACTTTAAAATAATATTATGACGTCCTTGTTTCAAATTGAATGTTATCACCATGTAATGAACTCACATATATATTTTGTACTTTATAGTGTAATATTATGAGACAAAAGCAATACATTGGTTCTGCTTTAACAAGTAAAAAAAAATGGTTGAGATTCATGATATGGGTACTGTAAGAGAATATTCATATTGTAACATCCCTTTCGAGATGTCATGTGAAAAATTTTTTCAATACCAAACAAAACTTTAATATCATCCTACACTTAGAAACTTAGTAAAATTACTTCATAAATACTTGTCCAAATTTATTCAAGTGAAACACCATAACTTTTTTTTCCAAACATCATTAAACAGTCCATTACAATTCGTCAAATCTAAGAAAAACCAAAGAAATAAATTCCAAACGAAGTTCGAAATCCATTTGCAAAAGTCTTCCAAATCTCCCAAAGTTCTCACCATCGCGTCTCCTCGCATTTATGCATTTGCACTATTATCTGCATTCACATATGTTTCCGTATAATACACACATTATACGATCATCACACAACCAGTACAATTGCAATGGGTGAGCTTAACCAAAAAAAAATACAATATACAACCATATTGTGATATGATACAACTCACCTCATAATCACAACATAATAATTCACCTAAATCATGTTACCATCAAATAATATCACATAGTATATCATTCTCTCACACCTAACCATTTCCTTTCATGCGCACCGCCTCCTCTTGGAAAGAATTTCTTACCTGCTTTCCATAAGAATTACAAGCAACAACCCTTACCTGCTCACCAAAGTCGTAGGCAAAAGCACTTTTACTAAGCTTAAGCCAAAGTCTTACAGTAGAATAAAATCTCTTTTTACCCGACTCACCAAAGTCATCTGGGTAAAAGTGCAATCTGGTTTTACAATTATGAGACAATTCATATTGTTCTATCACATATGTGTATATATGCACGCATCATCTCATCACATGGTTAACATACCTAAACTCAACATGCAACTACATTATATCATGCCACATCATACCATACCATATGTATATGCATATAATTCTCATAATTAGATAAGTAACCACACATCATTATCATATCACATCATCTCACGTAATCCATCATCCATCAATTCATCATGTTCAAACATCCATTATACTACAAGCAAGACCCATGACAATTTATCACAACAGAAGTATCAACACAATACAATCGGAAAAACAAGAATCATGCGTGTCATATATCTCTAACCACATACATCCAAACGAAGATCACACCATTCGAACTAAAGCACAACATGGTATTGACCAATTGTCAAAATTTTAGCTCAATCAGCGGTTAATGAATCGATAACACAATTTTATGAAAATTACACAGACTAGAAAAGTCAATGGTGTCCGATGCCCTGAACCTAGCGCCCAACGCCCAAAAACGAGAGGCCTACCCCCTGGCACCCCAAAATCCCAAAAAATAACGTCAAAAGCAAACCAAAACCCATTTTCAACACATGAAAACATCCAAAATATGCAATCATACTTACCCAACATCTAATCAACGTAATACTTCGATTCCATAACCTTAAGACAACCAAAAAATTTCTTACTCCAATAAATCATCCAACCCAAAATGTTCACAACTTCCAAATTCATTATAACAAAGAAAATCATGCACTTGTAATCAAATTACAATGATCAACCATCAACTCATTTTATTCTTTAGTTAACAACCTTAAAGTAAATATTCAATTTTTTCCATATATTTGTAATTCTTTCATCATTGATATCTTTAGAGTATTTTCTTATTTGTAATCATTTTATTGGGATACTCTTCACATACTCAATCTTTAATCTGCCCTTGAGATATCTTCCATATAACCTTGTGATGAGATCTTTCTTTCTTTAGCTTCAACATAGATGATTATTATAGAACACAAATACAATTTATTTCATATTTATATTAATCGATATTCAAATCTTCAATGTTGATTTCAAATATAATTTTCTTCTCTTTTTATTTTAAGTTAATCAAATCTTTAATCAATGGATTTTTCTTTAATTCTTGAATCATTTAAGGAGGTACTTAATATTTAAAGTGTTGGTATGATATTTTTTTTAACGTTCAAAATTTTCTTCATTAAATAAGTTAAGTCACAATGTATCAAACTTAACTCTATAGTCATTTGGTGAATTGTTTGGCCAATATATAGCCTTATGAGCTTCACCTTCTTGGCTTTTTCTTTAATTATTTTAGTTGATTCTTGTTTCACTTTGTCTTATTAGCATTATCTTTTGAATCATATATGTAGGTAGATTCGTATGATAAATTTTCTCATTCATCTGTCCAACTTTGACTACATTATTGGTTTGGTTAACTCATACTTGATTCGTCTAATGAATCACTTTGTTTTATTTCTTTTTAGAGAGCTTTCATTGTCTGACAGTGACTATTTTTCTATCATCTAGTTAGTACATTTGACTTGAATGTTTGGTCATTGTAAGACCCAAGAAAATTAAATAATTAAATAAATAATTATTTAATAAATGTAGGTAGGGGGAACCTTTATGTCATTTAATGTCGGCATTTATGACATGGAATAGTACTAGCTCAAATGGTTGAGAATACTTGGTTATTATGAAAGGACTTGGTTTGAGTCTTGTGTATGTCATTTGTGTGTTATTTTAATTATTTATTATTTTTAATAATACGTTTGATCATGATGAGTGATAATATAATCCTAGATGTATAGGAATTATCATGAAACATGAATTGGTTATTTTGGTCGTGCACATGCTTTTGAAATTGTGTGGTTGTGCGTTTGAACCTTGACTAACGCAAAATAGGTTCCTTTTTGCCAAATTTCTTTTTGGTATGAATGAGAGGGATTAGAAAACCCTAGCCGTCTAAGAGGGCAGTTGGAAGGGGTTGGAAAACCATGATAGAACAACCATTGAATGACAGTTAATCTTATTTTTAATGTAATTTTTCGTTTTCTTGCCATTCAACCTAATTAAGATGTAATTAAGAGCCTTTGTGTGGGAGAAGAGTAGGTTTTTGAGACTACCATAGTGTGAGGACTGTTGAAAGAGTATTCTGGACACCAAGTAGAAAGAGTATTGAGGGTTGAGAGCAAACTTGGAAAGGAGACAAGGGCTAGAATTATTGTGGTGCACCTAAGACTTTAGCAATTTCAAAACTTGAGCAACGAAACCAGGTTAGGGGTGCTGGCTGAATTCATGTTTTAGTCATGTTTATAGTAATTGTATAAATTGCATGAGTTGTATGAATATTATGTTTAGTTGTTCTGGATTCTATGCTAGTTTTCTAGAAATTTTCCAAAAACTGTCTGGCGGCATTGACGGCCCGCGAGGTGACTCATACCATTATGTGAAGATTTCTAGGATTTTACCAGAAACCGCCTAGTGGCACGAACAGTCCGCCAGGCGACCCAACCTAAACAACCATGTTTCTGGGTTTTGACATGAACCGCCTGGTGACGATGAATACCCACAGGCGACGCAAGCAAAATTGGCTCGATTTAGGGTTTTGTGTGTTCTAGGTTGTTTTTGAGTGGTGGAAAAGGTGTTCTTAATTATGGGTTGATTGAGGGAAGGGATTATTTGTGAAATTACGATGTGGTGCGAGGGGATTGGATGAATATGGTTATATATGCATATTAGGGTTTGAGAATTTGGGGGTTTTGAGGTTGGATACAAATTGTGTGATGAACAACAATAGCATTATGTGTAATTGCAATCTAATGTAATAATTGTGAACTTAAGCACATGATTGGTGTGTATAGAGTGTATAATTGAGAGACTGGTATAGATTGTGGGGAAGAGGGTTTGCGAAAGTGTAGAACTAAATCTGGAATTTTAACAGAAAGTGGTGCACCGCCTAACGGCTAATGGCTTGCCGCCAGGCAATACCTAGGAGGCGAGAATTGAGGAATTTCTGGGAGGGTCGAAGTGGGTATCAGACTTTAGGAAAATATGTGAAATTGGAATCATTATAGAGTGGTATGGCTTAAGACATAATATTGAATCTTGATTGTGATGTTGAGGACATGGAAGTAGTACAAAATTGTGGCTACAGTTTGGGAATATGTGTTGTTGTGTGAAATATAAGCATGGGTGGACACTATGGGCAATTTTTAGGAGTTCAAATGTCTTTTTTTGTTCAAGCACATGTGTGTGGTATATTGAATGGTGAATATTTAGGTTTTCCTAAGTTGAATTGGAGGTCTTAGGAATTGGTTTGCATATGACTTGTGGGTTGTGGAATATCATTGAGAAATGGCAACTGTATTTAGATTCTTAAGGGTTGGAAATGTGGTGGAATATAACCAGTAAACTCGTTGTATTAGTGTAGCGCCTAGCGGTGAAGTTTGAACCGCCAGGCGATAGCTACAATTATAGAGGGGTCATGAAGCGTTAACGCTTAGTGTAACATCCCTACTCGATATTACTTATTTAAAATAAATAATTAAGAAAAGAACATCAAACTTTTATTATTATTCCCAATTGCGAGAAAATTCATAAATTATTCAAAGCGCTAAAGAGCAAGTAAAGCTAAAAAAAACTAGTCTTATTACAATTTCCAAAATCCAATAAAGATAACAGAAAACATAAGTAAGTTCCTAGCTCGAATCCCAAGCTAGCCCCTCTCTCCGTCTCAAGTGTTAGCAGCATCACCTGTATCCTCAACTGCTTTCGTATAAAGAATTACACGATCATTGCCAAGCACAAACAGAAAGGGTGAGCTCAATAATAAACGGAAAACGCATCAACTAAATAATATAAATACCCCTAGTTATATTGTTATAGTTAGACCTTGGCCAAGTTCTTAGTACCCAAAGGCTTCTCAACCTTTAATTCACATAACAAGGTTAGCCATAGACTCAGGATTTATGATGCTCACACGAACCTGTCTGGTCATGGTCCTGCCTCTACGAACCTCCCTGCTCGTAGTCCTACTCTACGGACCTGCCCACCCATAGTCCAACACACTTGATCCACAAGCTATGTACCTCCTCGCAAGCAACATCTCTCAAGTGTGGGCACGAAACATACGAACCTACCTCGCTCGTATCCCCACACAAGAGTACTGGATATGAACCTACCCGCTCATACTATCATGTGTTAAACACCATCCATGAACCTATCCGCTCATGGCACAACATCTCATGATCCACATCCACATCAATGCATACAATAACGCACACAAACTGCACTAAATTCGCTTGGGCTAGAAGCCTTAGCTTAAGCGACCAGGCCTGACTCGCTTAGGCTAAGCTTTCTCGCCTAAGCAAGCGTGCTACAATGGCTTACTTGCGAAGCCTGGCTTATGCGAGCTCATCTTGCTTGGGTGAGATCTCCCTTCGCCCAACACAAACATCTCTCGCCTAGGCGGCAAGTTAGCAGAAAAACACTCATCAGGTCATGATTTCTCTTAGGCGAGTACCTCTCGCCTGAACGAGATGCTCTGTCGCCCAATCCATGGGCTCCTCGCTTGAGCGAGACCTTCGAGCACAACCTCACAACTTCTCGATTTCTTGCTTAGGCGAAATGCTCTTGCCTGAGCGAGATACTCGAACAAACCAGGTTTTGTGTCTCTGCTAGTTTCGTCTAGGCTTGTCTTGCTTGCCTGAGCGAGAATAGCAGACATTCTCCTTGTTTACGCGCGCACAAAACCAAAATTTCAGGCCAAAACCCTAATCCAAACATTATCACAAAATTCTTAGGCAACAATAATTCTTATGGACATGCTTTAAACCTAATTGAACCATCACTTTAAGCTTGAACAACAACAGTCATATAATGCAAATACCCCCATCATATTCATACCCAAATGTATATGAGGCCTTTCCAACAATGCCAACACATCAATTCACACAGCATATCACACAGGCACAAAAATTCCTTGTCAATAAGGCATAAAATTATGAGACTATGGCTCTCAAACATGCGCATAGCAGTATACACGAAAATGGCTCCCCTTACTTGGAAAATCCTTGCTCCTAATGGTCTTTTTTCCCCTTTTTTTTTATGATACCAATTAGCCTTCCTTTGCCACTCCAAAAACTCAGCTCTCACACTCCCAAAACAATTAGAATGATTCTGTAAAACTCTCTTCTCAGCCCCTAACGAAATTGCAGTCTCAAAACCCTCATAGTTGCCTTATTTTCTCTTTTTATATGGTCCTAATTATGATTAAATAAAAAAAATGCTTTTAATTGACTATAATTTCCTTTAACAACCCATTATGGGCTATTTTCCCAGCCTCCCTTTGGTTGTGTCCACTATCTCTAGGGTTTCCCCACCCTTTCTCATTCAAACCACAATTATACTAGCAAAAATAAAGAGGTTAATTTCATTATGAGCAAGGCTTGAACACACAAGCCTGCAATTACAAAGTCAAAGCACAACCAATTCAACCAATTCATGTTTCATGATAATTCCTAAATTCTCAGAATTACATTATCACTATTCCCATTCAATATATAACCTAAAAAAATTGCACCAATTAAAATAACATACAATTAACATACATAAGACTTGAACCCAAGTTCTCTCACACAATAAAGTACTCTCAACCATTTGAACTAGTACTTTTTCACGCCACAAATACTTGTATTAAATGCCATAAAGGCTCTTATTACCCGCATTTATTAAATAATTATTTAATTAATTATTTAAATTTCTCAGGTCTTACACCTAGAGATGAGGATTGTCTTGTCAGGCTATGAAAATGGATCCATCAGGCGATACCTTCAATTCTAGAGACCTTTGGAGCGTGTGACGCTTGGCGGCTTTTAGCTTCTGCCAGGCAGTCTGCAACTGGTTTTTGCTTGGCGAAGCTTGTAAGACCCGCGAAATTTAATTAATTAAATAAATATTTAATTAATAAATACAGGTAATGGGAGCCTTTATGACATTAAATGTTGATTGTTGTGACGTGAAAAAATACTAGCTTAAATGGTTAAGAGTACTTGATTATGTGTGAGAACTTGGATTCGAGTCCTATGTATGCCATTTGTGTGTTATTTAATTTATTATTATTTTAATAAAATTGCTTGATCATGATGAGTGATAATATAATCCTAGACTTATAGGAATTATCATCAAACATGAATTGGTTAAATGGTTGTATTGAATTGGAGAAAGAGCTAAGGCAAGTTGTTCCTTTTACTTCTGTATTGTTTAATTGCATCAAATGTATGATTAATTGGATGCATATACTATGTCCAAAAATCGACTGACGGGTAACTGCCGTCAGGCGACTCATCCCTTTTCTGCGTGATTCTAGGTTCGAACCGCCTGGCGGTATCCTTTATGTTCGAGTTAATGATTATATGTCGTTAATTGTTGACATACATTGTGACCGGAGTCATTTAGAGGGGATTAGAAATTTGGGGGTTTAAGGGTCTAAGATTAACTATTGTTTAATTAAACTGTAAAGTGTTACTGGATACAGTTTAAGCGAAGCAATTGTACACTGTGATCATGGGAATCACAAAATTGTAGAAATAAATAGACGAAGAAATTGGGAAAACTAGAATTGGGAAAACTAGGAGGGTCTTACAGGAGTTGGAAAAATCTAGGAATTTCCCATAAATGCATGCACTGCCTAGCAGCACGGGGCCTAGCGCCTAGAACGAAATTTTTGCATGGCTGTGAGGAGTAACGATGGATCTGGAATTCTTGAAAATCAGATTAATGTTGAATGTGGGATTGAGAAATTGCCTAGACAGAGATTTAGGGTGATTATATATATATATATATATATATATATATATATATATATATATATATATATATATATATATATATCATATTTGAATATATAATT